>Ga0208919_1001577_pt1 | contig 12870 bp, 27 predicted proteins | sample 4_EtaG_FD_184076 | JGI IMG/M metagenome (GOLD analysis project Ga0208919, IMG submission 184076) | Marine viral communities from the Subarctic Pacific Ocean - 4_ETSP_OMZ_AT15127 metaG (SPAdes) (version 3) | ecosystem: Environmental > Aquatic > Marine > Oceanic | place: Pacific Ocean | collected...
GTCAAGTTCTTTTTTACTTAGTCCTTTAGTTTTTAATAATTTTTCTAAAAATCTATTCCTGACTTGGTACGAGCCTGATAAAGTTTTGTGCGTATATACGTTAGCACGATATGGTTCAATACTAGGGGAAGTGCCACCACATATAATAGAACTACTGGCATTAGGAGCAATAGCCAAAAGATGAGAGTTACGATGATTACTCCCATGTATATCAGGAGCTTCACCCCTCTCCTTAGCAAGTCTTTCAGTTGCCTCAACAGCCTTCTCTTTGATTCGTGAGAAAGCAATGTTGTTGATACTCGTAGCTCGTAAACCTTTGAAAGGTACTCCTTGGCTTTGGAGTAAAGCATGAAAGCCCATCGCTCCAAGACCCAACGACCTCTCTCTATAAGCTGAATAAGCTGCTTTAACCATTCCTTCTTTTTCTTCTCTAACATAATTTTTAAACCTCTCAAAATTTGCACTATAACCACCAAGCCTACTAGTATCTACTATTGCTTCGATAAAATGTTCTAACACATTATCTAACATAACAATCAGATCACCAATAAACTGATCATCTTTCTTCCACTTATCAAAGTACTCTAAGTTAACACTTGACAAACAACATACAGCAGTACGTTCTTCGTTAGTAGCTAACACTATCTCAGAACAAAGATTACTTTGATTAACTCTTAGTCCTAAATCTTTTTGTTGTTTCGGCAGATGCTCATTACATGTGTCTATATTAATCATGTAAGGCTCTCCTGTTTCAGCCCTAGCGTTCAACATCTGCCACCATAAATCTCTTGAGTTAACAATCTTAACAGCTTCACCACTCTTAGGATCAATTAGTCTCCACTCTTGATTTTCTTTTACTGCTTCTAAAAATTCATTAGTGATATTAATTCCGTTGTGTATATTTAAACACTTTCTGTTTATATCTCCGCCTGATTCTTTACGCATGTTAATAAACTCTTCAATCTCCGGATGAGATATGTCCATGTACGCAGCATAAGAACCCCGTCTAGTTACACCTTGATTGAAGGCTAACATCTGAGAATCTACAACATGCATAAAAGGGATTGATCCAGTAGAACGAGAGCCGTGCCTAGTAGAAACCCCATTACTACGAACATCTCCCCAATATCCACCGATGCCTCCACCTGAACTCGCAAGCCAAATGTTCTCATCATAATGATCAGATAGCCCACGCCTACTATCAGGTACATAATTAAGGAAGCAGCTAATAGGTAAGCCACGAGTTGTTCCTCCGTTAGAAAGTATAGGAGTACTAAACATAAACCACAAATCGGAACTGTATTGATAAAGTCTTTGGGCAAGATCGAAATCAGTTTCTCCTTTAAAAGTTGCAGCAAAGACGGCTGCTCGTCCGAATGCTTCTTGTGCATGTGTTTCATTCTCCCATAAATATCTATCTTTTAATGTATCTAAACTAAACTTGTCTAGTTTCTTTTCCTTATCGTAGTCTATTACGATTCCTAAGTAAGGCTTCTTGCCTATCTTATCTTCAATCATCTGATATATCTCCTAAATGTATTGCTATAATTGCATAATGTATTATTTTTAATAAGTCTTCTTCTTTATCTGTTCCCTCTTTCTTACCACACCTCATAGCATATTTCATAATGTTACCCATACAGAATCCTTCTCCGTGTCCTGAGTCTATTATCATATCAGTTGCTTGATACTTACCACCTGCATAGTGTCTGTCGTATGTTTCATCTACATACTTTTCTATTTGTTGTATTATATTTCCTTCGTTAAATTTATAACTCATGTTTCTCCTTAGTGTATTATCTCATTCTTAGGAACTTCTGTCAATCTTCTAGTGTATTCTATCTGGGATAAAGCTGAAAGTTTTTCAAGCACTTCAATATCTACATCATCCATAGTGCTTCCTGAAAAAATATAACTACCTACAACCATAATCAATTCTCCTAACTCAATATTGTCTAGATTCCATGTAATAGTTTTTTCAAAATCCTCAGACATCTTCAATCTCCTTAACTGTGATTGAGTTAAAATCTTTTCTGCCTTGTTTAATTAAATGTTTAATTCTTTTTATAAACCAACGTAAAGTGTACGCAGAAATTCTTAACTGTCTATTAGCATAGATGTGAGTTTGTTCCGGAAGATAATCATATAAGTTTTCTATACTAACTTTCTTTTTTTCGTCTTCAGGAACTACAGTCAACAACCAATCAAACATTAACTGCTTTGCTTTTTTTCTTACTTGCTTTTCTTTTTTTGAATTCATGTGTAATCTCTTCTACTCTAGGTTCTTTAACAACTTGGGTTAGGTATGAAAGTCCTTTAGAATATTTAAATACTCTAAGTCCTTTCCCATTATTGGAATCTTTATGACACTCTAACTTATGTCTACAGAAGAAACATCCTCTAGGAAGTTTCATGTTTCCTGAAGACCCATCAGGTATAGGCTTGTAACAAAGTTCAGGCGGTGCTGACTTCTTTAAAGACTTCTTGACTGTATCTATTTTAGTCTCTATGTTAGGTTTGTCAAGTTCTTCCGGAATATAAAGTGCAAGTTCTCCACTTTCTTTATTCATTGCCAAGAATCCACCATTAGAAGTACCATGTCCTGCTTCATATCCTGCTAACTGAGACATGTAACCAAAGGTATCATCCTCTGCTAGTGTTCCGTCTTTGAATTTCTTAAAAGCATAACCTGATGCAGTCTTAACATCTATAACTTCTCCGTCTATAACACAGTCCATGTGTCCTTCGATACCTTTAATCTTAACATTCTTCTGTTCGTCTGAAACTGTATGACCTGCTAGTTTAACTAATAGTAATACTACTTCTTCTAACATATGACCATAAAGAAACTTAATGAAGGTTGAAGGCGGAATCTCTTGAGCCTGTTGTTCTGTCTTCATATCAAACCATAACTGTCTGTTAGGTCTACCTATATTAGACATGCGTAAAGTTTCTGTTGCTCTAGGTTTAGGTGTAGACCAATGACGAAGAACTTCTTTCATAGACTCACCAAACTGTTCTATAGATTCTTCAGATAAGTTTAAAGACTTACCCTTACCAAGAACAGATAGCTTCTTGTATATGTCGTCTACTAATGTATCTAGTTTTTTCATTACTTATGCTCTATAAATCTAAGTTCTCTAGTTTCAGGATTAAAACCTAATATTTTTACTCCTAATTTTTTTTGGTATTCTGTTCGGGAATGTGGAACATTACAGAATTTTCCATTAGAACCTATTTTAAATGTTTTAACATCTATTAAAGTTACGCTTCCATCAGTATCTATTGCAATCATATCAATCGGACCTGAACATCCTGAATTTTGAAAGACTTCATAACCATTATCCCATAACCATGTTACAGCATAATATTCTGCGAAGTCTCCCTTCCTACTATTGTTATTAGTATCTTTTAAATTAATGTGTTTCATATTCACCCTTTTTTCTTTTAAAAATTAATATTTTTTTCTTCGTAAAGTTTTTTATAAAACTCACCAACTTTTATAATTTGATTAGGGCTAGCAGAAGTTTTAATTGTATTAGCTAAAGCTGAAACAACAATAACATTGTCCATTGTATACCCTTTTGTGTTATCAATTCTATCTATGTTAGGAGAGTTCTCCCAATTATCCCTTCCATGTTTTAATTCTATGTTTAATATAGGACAAACTTTTGGAAACTCTAGTTTATCTTTATCCAAAGAAAACTCTCTATTTTTTTCAGCAGCTCTACGTCTACATTCACTTATAATAGATGTCTTTGCATATTTAGGGCTTTCTCTTCGCCATTGATTATAACAGACACGACAGTCAGCACGTAAAATTCCTTTTTCTCGTGTTGGAAAATATTTTCTAGTAGCAGGTTTTTCTACGTGACACCTAGTACATATTTTAGTGTTAATGTGTTTCACTCCAATTCCTCCCTACTTTGTATTCGCCATCCATAGGACAACGAAGATTATAATGTTCACCTGCTTTAATAATACAATTAACTGCAAGTTCTCCTACGAAATCTGATAAATCTTCTCTCACTTCTATTTGCCATTCATCGTGTATGTTACCAACAAATCTAGCATCAAGTGAATTAAGGCTGATTAAAGCATCAAGCATAACCAATCCTCTCTTCATAACTATAGCACCTCCACCCTGTAATAAAGTGTTGAGAGCAGCGTGTTGTGTGCGAATTAATAACTTTCTTCCGTCTATTCCTTTGAGCCAATGCTTTCCAGATGCTCTTTGTACTTTATCTCTAAGAGATTTAAATGATGGTTTATTATTAAAGAACTGTTCTCTAAGTCGCTTACCATCAGCTTGGCTTCCTCCAACCACAGAGCCAAGTTTTGAGTCTCCCGCTCCGTAGATAAGGGCATAAATAAAAGTTTTTGCCTGATCTCTTGATTCAAGTCCTGCAGATTTTTGATTAGCGGTGTGTATGTCTCCGTTAATGATTTCATTTATAAACTCCTCGTCTTGCATATAGTGTGCTAACATTCGTAGTTCTAAACTAGAAGCATCAACACCTAATAAATTATAATTATCTTCAACAGTCCAACATGATCTACATTCCTTCCCATATTCACTAGCTAAACTAGGAACTTGAGCGAGGTTTGGAGACCTATGCGACATTCTCCCTGTGATAGTTCCATTAGGTATTACAAACCCATGTACCCTACCATCATTCTCAACTGCTTCTATCCATGAATCTATTTGAGCAATTCTCTTTTGATATAAAAGATAATCAGCTATTAGTTTTGCTTGAGGAATGTTTTTAATATTAGATAGAGTTGTCTCATCTACAATAGGCTGACCTGTAGGAGTAAACTTCTTAGGTTTCCAACCAAACTCTATTAGATATTCCCCTATCTGTTTACGTGATCCAAGATTAAAGTCCTGAAGTTTCCTACGCATGAAAGGTTTTATATTATTAGTTGGTAGTCTTTCATTAAATTCTTCTTCTGTTAAACCTTGTTTAGATAATGTTCCGTCCTTCTTAAGTTTAGGTTTAACTTCTCTAATGTCAATCATCTTAGGTTTAAACACCTTATGCACTTCATCTTCTGCTTCGTGCATCTTCTGTCGAAGTTCAGCAAGAAGTAATTCAGCTTTCTCAATATCAAACTTAAATCCATTTACTTCTTGTTCTTTAATTACTCTCGCCACTTCTTGTTCAAGAGCAACACATTCTTTATTAAATCCTGTTCCTTCTTGTCTAAGATGATGAAAGAGAACTGTATTCAATTGAACATCACGAGTGCAATAGGTTAGCATTTCTTTAGAATAGTTTTTATAATCATCAAAATCAATCTTGTTAAATCCTAATCTAAATCCCCACTTCTCTAAACTGTGTCCGCCTTCACGAACAGGATTGAATAGTCTTGACATAACAAGAGTATCAACTACAGGCTTATGAGAAAGTTTTACATCTCCAAACTTTTCAACCATAGGTATATCGAATCCTATAATATTATGACCAATTAATTTATCAGCCTTAGACAATAGTTCATATCCTTCTTGTAGTTTATCAGGAGGATATTTATATATAGTTCCTGAGTCTATGTCTTGAGCAACTAAGCAATGTATCTTAGTCGCTTTCAGATCATCAGTCTCTATGTCAAATACTAAGTCCATTCTTATAACTCCAATAGTTCATCTGCATCATCTTCAAATTGATCTTTAGGAACTTCTCTAAGTCTACCTGTTTCTCTATCATAAAGCAAGTGACTAGCTAATCCAACATCACCTGTATATCTAGACTTCAATACTCTTACCTTTGTTGTATTAGATTCTTCTATGTCATCAGACTGTTGGTTTCTTTCAAGAGCAATAACACAATCAGATAACTGTGCAATACTTTGTGAACCTCTTAAGTGAGAAAGGCTGACTTCTATTCCGTTCTCGTGTCCTTTGTTTCCGTCAACCCTTCTCAAGTGAGATACTAATATAAGACCTGCTCCTGTCTCTTCAACTATACTTCTAAGGCGAGTCATAATATTGTCTATCGCTCGTCTCTCATCTCCTTCATGGATAGCAGAGACTAACATATGTAAGTGATCTACTACTACCCACTTACAATCACAAGCCACTATCATAAACCTTATCTTGTTAAAGATTTCGTCTATACTATTAGTACCAAAGTGAGCATGAATCCATACTCGGTTTTTATTTTCTCCGTCATAAAGAATATTAAAGAAGTTATCTATCTCTTCTTGAGAAAAGTTATCTCTCTCTTGATCTATATATAATCTAGCGTTAGCTTCTATAGATAAGATTCCGTCTACTGTTCTTCTCCAATCTTCTTCAAGAGCAATGACTCCTACATTATCTTTAGTTTCTTTAATGAGCCAATGTTCTAACTCACGAGTTACTGAAGACTTGCCGAGTCCTGTCCCTCCGGTTAAAGTTAACAACTCTCCGGCACGTAATCCATAAAGCTTGTCGTTTAAACCTTTCCAAGGATAAGCTACACTCTCTTTCTTTTCTCTATCAAAGAAGTCCTGTTTAGATTCAGATACATTTATAACTCCACTAGGAGTATAAACTTTAGCAGACCACCATGCTTCAATAAATTCTTTATGTTTGTTCTGACGGAGCATATCGTTTGCGTCCTTGTAACCATTTGGTAGTACCATTATCTTAGCCTTACTAGGCTGAAACAACATCGCTACCTTTTTAGCTGAGTCCTGTCCTTGTTTGTCTCCGTCAAAACAAATCACTACACTATCAAAGCTTTCAAGAAACTCTAAACTTTCTTTAACATCTTTGACTGCTCCTGATGATCCTCTCTTAATAGATACAGATGCCCACTTGCTACCCATTAATTCATAGCAAGCCATTGCATCACACTCACCTTCGGTAATTGTAATCGCCTTACCTTTTGCTTGAAAGAGTTGCTCGCCAAACAATCCTGTTCCGTCAAAGCTACCTTTAACAGAAAAGTTTTTATCCCTGACGTAACGTATCTTCGTAGCAGATAGTTCGTGTTTGTTGAAATATGGATATAGATGTTGAACTATATCACCATTACTAGACAGTATGCTTTTAACTCCGTACTTCTTAGCAGTTGCTTCAGATATTCTACGATCTGTCAATGCAACAAAGTCTCCTCCATGTAGGTTAGTAGATTCTTGTTCTTTCTTTGACACCACTTCTTCTCCGGCTACTGCTTTATTGTAGTTTAAAAAATAAGTTTCACAACTGAAACATTTAGCTGATCCATCATCATTCAAAGAGACTGGATCACTACCTCCACATTTAGGGCATGGTAATTTATGTTTTACAAAAGCCATATTGATTCCCTCACGTTAATTAAAAAAGTGCTAGTTTTATCAAGGTCTAGCAACTTGTTAGGCACACTAGTCTGAGTCGTTAGACTCCGATAGTTCTTCGACCACATCAACATCATCTGTTGTTGTGTCTTCTCCTTCATTAACTATCGCAATGATCCTGTTAGAAAAGAAATTTATTCCTGCTTGTAACTCTTCCAAGTCTAAAGTAAGATTAACTTTCTTTTGATTCAGTCTCTGTAATCTACCAAAGATTCCTTGACCTTCTTCAGGCAAGTCCTCTACTGATATATCAACTCCGTCAATAGTTATATAAGGTGTTGGATTGTTTACTGCTTCGTTCATAATTAAAACTCCAAGTCGTTATCATCACCAAGAGATGTGAGTTCACTTCCGTCCGACCCTGTATACTCTACAAGATCAACTACTTGAACTGCTTGTAGGTCAAGACCTTTGAAGTCTCCGTAGTTATTTGAAGTCTCCCATTCTCTGTATTGAACATTAACCTTTGATCCATTACCAACGGCAACATCTAAAGGTTCTTTATCAGCATCTAAAAGTTTTGGAACTGCATTAGGAGTTCCGTCTTTCCTAGACACTTTTCTTTTAAACATAAGTTTCTTAACACCTTCAACATCTTTAACATTAAAGCCACGACTAGAAAAGTCGTCAGCAGTCTTGTCGTCAATGACTAAAGTGATCTGATACTCAGGGGTAAAGGTTGTGTTTGGGGTTTTAATACTAGCCCATTCACAAGGGAAAGTTCCGATTATCGGCATATTTTTTCTCCATTATTGTTAATAAACTGTGAGGTTTTTAGTGAACTCCTAGACCTCAAACTAGAGCCAATCTGATTGACATACACACTAACTATAGGATTTATAGTGAGGGCTATGATGTTAGGTGTATAGTTCATAGGCATATATTATAGTTCCCTCAAATATTGATTGTAAATATAACCAATAAAAATATCTAACATTTGATTATCAACAAACTTAAGAATAAATTTATCACCAACTACTCTTAGTTCGTGAGCCATTTTCATCTCATACATATCAGTCATAATATTATGGTCTGATCCTAGTTTAAGATATTGTTTTCTGTTTAATGTTATTTCTTTACTGTTTAAATTTCTCATATATATACTATTATTATAACATGGATTGCTATTCCAAGTCCAGTCTTTTTTTAATTAAATTAAATTTATTTCTCCATTTACTTTTCTTATAAACTGCCATTGTTCCGTCAGCATATCTAACTTCAAGTACTCCACCATTAGCATGAAGAGAAGTGATTCTATTTTTTTCAACTTGCTCTTTATACATCTCATGTGCATCATACTCAGTCATGTGACCACCACTCAGGTTTATCTCTACCTTTCTCCCACTTAGCATAGTGTTTCTCGTTGATACAGTAATCTCTGTACGCTTTAATAGGGTTCTCATTCTTGTATTCATCAGGCATAGCTTGTGCTAAAGGTGTCATGCGTTCTGTAACTTTAATATTATAAGGAATAAACTCTAATGCATTTGATAGCTTAGATACACTTGCATGAACTTTACCATATCTGTAAGTATACTCTTCACCTAAAGCTAAAAAGTGTTGATACAACCATTCATAATTAGCACTACTGTTTCTAGCCCATATCGTACAAGGATGATTCCAATAGGCTCTCTTATATAAACCCACCTCGTCTGCATAATCATCCCCGTCTAGTTCTCGATGAGCAGTACATAACATCTGTGCAGTTTCCAATGGCATCTTCACTAGCATCTTATCAGGCTGTGCTTTAGCTGAAGCAATAGGACAGTCATAAAAATAAAATATATTCATAAGTCTCCTTGTGGTTTAAGTGTATACATAATAGGTTCAGCACTATCTAATAGTTTATGTAGTTTGTCTACTACTTCGCTATCTGTAGGGTATCCACTCATGTCTAGTTCAACATAGACTTTATACTGTATAGGTATTCCTAACCACTCTTCAATCTTATCAAACCTAAACCTTCTGAATTCTTTTTCTTCTGTATTCTCATCAGTACCTTCAAAGCCGTCAAAGTCTCCAAAGAATGCTGTTGGTTTTATCTCTCTAATAACATCATGTCCATAGTCAAACTGAACGGAACGTCTAGTCTTAACTGCTTCAATAACATCTAGTGTTGCATTTGATACGTCAATCATTTTGATTTCCTCTTGTATTTCCAAGTCTCTCTATCAAATTCAAGACCTAACAAGTCTGCTAGTCTCCACTCTAAGTTATCTAACTTAGTTAAATCACTTAGCCACAACTCTCCACACTCATGTAATGTAGACGTTGCACTATCTAATTCTTTTAGATACTCTGCATATTTATCTAACTCTTGTGGAGTTAGCTCAATAGTTGTTTTAGTTTTTAAATGTTTTACTTTCATTTTTCCTCCTCAAATTCAAACGCTTCTACATCTTGATATTCAACATCAGAAGCTAAATGTGTTAATAATATTTCATAAGCTTCCTCTATTGTTTCAGCTTCTATCTCATCATAATAAGTTACCTTATAGTTTTTCATTTTCTTTACCCTCCATTAATTATTAATATAAGTAGGCAGTTTTAAGTGATGCCTAGCACTATTACTTAGTTGCAGTACCTACCGAATCGGAATCCTTTTATCCTGCATTAGTCAACGAATCAGGAAACTAAGTACTAGCACTATGCAACTTTAAAGTCATTCTATAAATAAGTGCCAACATCTATAGAGTAGACATATCCCAATCTACTTGAGAATCATCACCATAATCTGTATCATCATAAGTAACTTTGAAATTAACTCCATCATCTGTTGTACCTGTTTCTGTATCACCTTCTTTGGTAATACTAACCATACAAATTGCATCTACAATATCTTCGTGACAATCATCTTGTAATGGTTTATCAGTTTCGATTGTGAAGTTTCTAACATCTACAGTCTGCTCTGTTACGTTGTATTTATATTTAGTTTTCATTTTCCTTGCCCTCTATAGCGTTTGTAGAAATTTTTTTTCTTCTTCTTATTCATGGTCGAGAATCCTACGTTACCTCTACCAATCGAAGTTCGTTTACCATTCGAGCCCGTTTTAGACGTATGCTCTATCTGTGTTCTTGCTTTTCTCACGAGTATATACTCCTCATCATTCTTACATAACTCTCTGCATGTAAATCCCAAGATGATTCAGAATAACCTTTGATCTGTGCGATCTCAAGTCCTTCCTCGTACCACCTTTCTTCTAGTTCTTGTTGTGCTAAATTGCTCATTAGTTTATCTCCTCTAAAGGTTCTTCTTTATTTAATCTAATACATTCTTTTATAGCTTCAACAAAATCATAATAGTCATAGCTAGTGCTTCGCTCTATACCATCTGATACTTGAAATTCATGTTCACCACAAGCAGACACACCTTCAATAATACACCAACCATTAGGATAATTTCTGTGGTAATGTGCGTGTTCTTTTTTATTCCATTCATAATAGTTCATCCACTCCTTAAACCACTCTAACTTGTTTGTGGCTTGGTATGTTTCCTTAATTGTTTCAGATAGATTAAAATCTGCTTCATCTCTCATTAGCTTTTCTCCTCACTTTAAAAATTCCTGTTAACTTTTCTTTCTTAGGATGTTCTGCTTTCATAACACTTTCGTATATCTCTTCTTTTATTATACCATAAGTCGTATCATCTTGTAAAGTGCTGAGTATTTTGACATGGTTTAAACGTGGCTTCCAAGTTTTCCAATAAATCTTTTCAACCTCTCGAACATTCCAAGTCCACTCAATGTTAGTACCATTATAATCGTAGCCAAAGATAGGTCTATTCATTGTCGGACTCCCAATAAAACAGAACATCAACACCTTGATAGGTTTTCAAAATACCTTGTGTTTCTATTCCTACTTTTTCTTGGTCAGACAACGTGCTAATAATTACCCAATTAGAGTGTCCTAATTGTTCTCTGCAATCATCATCAATAATTTCTGTTATATCTCTACTCACTTTAATATCTTCCCATTGGTTTTATTTATAAATTCTTCAAATATTGTTTTATAAGTTTTGTTTCCCTCGTAATCAACTTCATCTAAAGTATCGATTGAAAGACGAATTTGTTTTCCAATTTCTATTTCAAAAGCAAAATCATTATCAATAGATTTAATTCTGATTTTGTCTCTAAAACTTATTTCAACCCCTCTACTCATCTTTACTCTCCCATTTTTTAATTTGTTCAAGTAAAGATGTAGCACATTCACTTCTACCTTCGTGAAGTTCAAAAGTATCGTCTGATAATTCCTCCTCTCTACTAAGTACAGGTTCGTTATGGTCTACTTCATCTTCAAGCCATTCAGTTATTTTGTCTAATATATTATTGAGATAGAACACCTGATTCTTCAAGTCATTTATCTCGTTATCTATTAGTTTCATTTCATGTTTATTACTCATTGTCGTTCTCCTCTTTTAATTGTTCTAGGCTATCAAAAGCACTATGGTTTGGACAAGCATTTCCCCAACACGAATCGTTTATCCAATCTATTAGGCTTTCTCTAAGACATATGTACTCATGTTCATTGGTACTATGATTGTAAATATATATTGGTTTAAAATCAGGTTTCATTATTTTCTCCTTCTAACTCATTAACAAACTCTTGTATAGATTCAATCATATCTTCTTTAGTATAATCTTTATCTATAAACCACATTAACGTATCAATCGCTTCTCTGTAGTTCGTTGCCCACAGTTCTACGTCTTGTCTAGTTATGTTATCACTCATATTATCCTCACTTTTTATTTATTTTATCCAACACTTGTAGCCACTACACTTATCTATGGTTTCACCACAGTCATTACAGTAGCCACTCCTTTTAGTACTATCACTCAAACTTATATCACTACCAACTTCAGTACAACCTCAGTATCAAGCCAACCTAATTCACTCTCAGGAATACTCTCAACCTCTTGCAATATAGTCTCGTGTAATCTAAATCTATTATCACTCATGTTATTTCCTATATTATTTATTATATAATATATAAATATATTAATATATTATTATATTACTTTATATATTTATACATATTATATCATACCTTTTTAAATTAAACAAGGGGCTATTTATCTACTGCTAAGTTCTTCTAACTCCCTCGATACTGTGGCTATTTCTTCCAAATCCAGCTTCTTACGAACAGCCATTGATCTTCTTTTGAAGTCTGCCCTTGCTCCCTTGTCTATTAGATACCAACTTAAATAAAATGAAGGCGGTGTAAATAAATACATAACCAACAATGATAAGCTGAAATCTCTAAAGGCAAATGCTAATAACATATAGCTAATATTCAACTTAAATAAAATGAAGGCGGTGTAAATAAATACATAACCAACAATGATAAGCTGAAATCTCTAAAGGCAAATGCTAATAACATATAGCTAATATTACATACAAAAAATAATATTAACCCTATTAATAAAACACTTGCTGATTTTACTTGTTTTCTTTTCATAATTTCTCCTTCGTTAATTTGGCAGGCAATCAAGGAATCAAACCTTAGTCTTTGGATTTGGAGTCCAATATAATATCACTATACTAATTGCCT
>Ga0208919_1001579_pt1 | contig 12849 bp, 24 predicted proteins | sample 4_EtaG_FD_184076 | JGI IMG/M metagenome (GOLD analysis project Ga0208919, IMG submission 184076) | Marine viral communities from the Subarctic Pacific Ocean - 4_ETSP_OMZ_AT15127 metaG (SPAdes) (version 3) | ecosystem: Environmental > Aquatic > Marine > Oceanic | place: Pacific Ocean | collected...
ATTCTGTTGGTAAAAAATTCTTTAATGAAGCACAGCCATATAAAAAAGAAATGGAAGATTTAATTACTCAATTAGCTTTCGAACAGTGGCCATATAGAGTTCTAGCGCCAGTTTATAAGGGTGGAGACGTATCTCAGCTAGGAATAGATTCCGCAGAAATTATACCATGGGATCCAACCCCTGTTACCGATAGCTATAAAGTAGGAAGTAAATATGACCAATCTTTATTTGCAAGAATAGATAAACATACAGGACCTAAAAGTAAAGAATGGATAATGGCTTCTTTAATTCAAAAACAGAGTTGGTTTAAACGTCAGCATTTTGATTGGAAAGTAACGTGTTATGGTAATCCTAATCTAGGTCAAGAAAGATTAACTGAGCCTGATTTATATAATGAATACCTAAGAGTAAGAGGAATATTAATACCTCCACATTATCATACGATAAAAGGTAGTGGTTGGTGGAGAGTTCGTTATGGAATGATTGCAGACGCAGGTTGTATCGCTTATGGAGAACAAGAAGAAACTAAACTTTTTGGTGATGCATATAGAATTCATCATAGTGATATAGAGAGAATGACTGATAATGAATTAGATGATTTAGCTAAAGCGCAGAAAGAAGATTTTAATTCTACAGTATGGAATAAAAATAGATTAAATACTTTTATCGGAGATTACTTTTTATGAAAGACATGAAAAATATAATTAAAGGTATAATTATAGTAGAAGGCGCAGACTGCACTGGTAAAACTACTTTAACAGATTTATTGAGAAAGAAATTTAAAGCACGTTATATGCATTTACGAATCCATAAAAAAATGGAAATATGGCATAGAGCAACTGTTCGTAGAGCAATAAGATTAGCTAAAGATGAGTTAGTTGTAATTGATAGACATTGGCCATCAGAAGAAGTTTATTCTTATGAAAGAGCAGATGGTCCTGAGTATAATCCTACGAAGTTATATAAAAAATTAAAGAAAGCAAATACTTTATATGTATGGTGCGCACCTGAAGATAGTGCTAGAGTTATAAAAATACATAAGAAAAAGAAAGAAGAACGACATGAAGAATATAGTGATATTACTCGAATTGTCGATAGATACAAACGTTCATGGTATGGTTTAAACTATGAGCATGATAATTTTCTTAAATCTCTAGGAGAGTTAAGATGGCGAAAAAACTTCATACGATATGATGTTTTTAAAGAAGGTCATAAGATTGACGATAAGTCTTATGATATAATTAATCGACTACGATATTTGAGAGGAGAATCAGTATGGACGGTTTAGCAGCAGATAATGTTTGGAACGATGCTATTTTAGACATTCAAAGTGGAATAGAATCCGCACCTCGTGGTATGAAAACACGAGAAAAAATAAATCATACTACGATGTGTGATATGAGATATCCTATCGTTACTAACACGAGAAGATTATTGGGTTATAAGTTTATGATTCAAGAGGCTATTTGGATATTAAGAGGAGATAATAGATTAAGTACAATAGAACCTTACTCTAAGATGATTAATAAATTTAGTGATGATAAATATTTCTTTCGAGGAGCATATGGTCCTAAAATTATAGACCAACTTCAATATGTATGCAGATCATTAAAAGAAGATAGAAACACAAGGCAAGCGGTTATAAATATTTGGCGAGAAAGTCCTTATGATACTAACGATATACCTTGCACTGTTTCTTTTCAGTTTTTAATTCGTCAAGATAAATTACACATCATAGCTAATATGCGCTCAAATGATTTATGGTTAGGTTGGCCTTATGATAATTTTAATTTTTCTATGCTCGGCGCATACATTGCTTTATTATTAAAAGACATTTATAATATAGAAGTAGGATTAGGAATAACGACTATTAATGCAGGGTCACGTCATCTATATGAATCTAACTTTGAGTCAGCAGATATGTGTACTCGTTCTAATTATGAAGATTATGTGAACTATAAACCATTGAATTTAAAGGATTATAGTAGTGCAGAAGATTTCTTAGAACATTTAGAATTTGTATCTTTAGATAAAGGCGAGATTGAAGAAATGAAAGTAAAAGCATTAGACCGTGAATATGGAAAAGGATTTGCCCATGAATTTTTCAGCAAGGCCGAGTAAGCACGAAACTTTTTTAGACATTGCTCAGACTGTCTCGGAACAAGCAACATGCATCCGACGTAATGTTGGATGTGTGTTAGTCAATTCTAAAAATCATATTCTCGCTACAGGATATAACGGAGTTCCTGCAGGAGCAGTGCACTGTTTAGATTTACCTTGTAGTGGAGCAGAGTTTCCATCAGGAAAAGGATTAAATTCTTGCGAAGCGATTCATGCAGAACAAAATGCATTACTTCAATGTAAGGATATTTATGATATTGAAAAATGTTACTGCACAGTAAGTCCATGTATGACGTGTGTAAAATTATTATTAAATACTTCTTGTAGTATTTTAATTTTTCCTACTTTATATACAGACGTAGAACCATTAGAACTTTGGAAAAAATCAGAAAGAGAGTATATTATTTATGAACGACTTATTCAAACCCGTCAGTAATTGGAAACCTCCCGAGGTTTTAATTAATTACAGCGACTCAAAAGCTTTAGCTATTGACACTGAAACGTATGATCCTAATTTAAAAAAGAATGGACCTGGTGGATTTCGTAACGATGGATTTGTCGTTGGTATTTCTCTCTGCGATGAGGGAGGAAGAAAATGTTATTTACCAATAGCCCACCAAGATGGCGGTAATCTTCCTAAGGAACTAATCGTATCGTATTTAAAAAACGCACTGGAGACGCCTAAAACGAAGATTTTCGCTAATGCATTATACGATTTAGAGTGGTTATCTACTTTAGGGATAAATACTCAAGGAAAAATATATGACGTTCAAGTTGCAGAAACTTTACTGAATGAGAATCGAAGGTCATTCTCTTTAGATAATATATCGGCAGATTATTTAGGTGAGCAGAAAGACGAATCACTTTTAGAAGATGCTGTTCGTTCACATTTCTCGGGAAGAGTAAATGTTAAAGGTAATTTATGGAGATTACATTCTTCATACGTTGGTCCTTATGCAGAAAAAGATGCTGAGCTGACTATGGAAGTTTTTAAAAAACAACACCCTTTATTAAAGCAAGAAGAATTACTCCCTGTTCTTGATATGGAATCTCGTATGATTCCTCTATTGTTATCGATGAGAAAGAAAGGTGTTCGAGTTGACATTGAAAAAGCATCGAAGCTAAAGGATACGATTTACTTAAAACAAAATGAAACGCAAAAAGAATTAGATACGATAATAGGATCAGAAGTAAATGTATGGGCTAATGCAAGTATTGCGAAAGCTTATGAAAAAGAAAACATTTCTTTTATGCGCACGGCCAAAGGATCACCATCATTTACACAAGAGTGGTTGAGTAGTGCAGAAGATAATATTAGTCCTTTAATTTTACGAGTCAGAAAATTATATAAGTTGAGAAGTACATTTATTGAAAACATGATTATTGAGAAATCAGTTAATGGAAGATTGCATTGTCAATTACATTCTACAGGAACAGTGACAGGTAGATTTAGTTCGTCACATCCTAATCTTCAACAAGTACCTGCGCATGATCCTGAGTTAGCGCCCTTAGTAAGAGGTTTATTTATTCCTGAAGAAGAACACGATTGGGTATGTGTAGATTACGCACAACAAGAGCCACGATTACTCGTTCACTTCGCAAGTAAGACGAATAATGAATCAGCAAAATTGGCACAAAATCAGTACAAAACTGATACACAAACTGACTTCCATAAGATGGTTGCAGAGATGGCAGGAATCAAGAGAAAACAAGCAAAAACTATTAATTTAGGCTTGACTTATGGTATGGGAAAAAAGAAATTAGCAGCAGAATTAGGGTTAAGTTTTGAAGATGCAGAATCTCTCTTTGAGAAGTATCATCGCAACGTTCCTTTCGTTCAAGCATTGAACAATCAAGCTATCGCATTCGCTTCGACTAAAGGTTATATTAAAACTTTATTAGGAAGGCGCAGACATTTTAATTTATTCGAACCGACTGGTTGGGATAATTTTGGGAAGCCGGCATATCCGATTGAGAAAGCGAAAGAGATGTATAAAGGAATGATATTGAAAAGAGCACAAACGCATAAAGCTTTAAATTGCTTGATCCAAGGATCAGCCGCTGATGTTACAAAAGCAGCCATGTTAAAAGTATGGGATAGTAATATTATGGATATAGGATTAACGATACACGATGAGTTAGACTTCTCAGTACCTCGCACGAAAGAAGGCGAAGAAAAACTTAATGAAGTAGTTAATCTCATGAAGAACGCAGTTGAATTAAATGTTCCATTAGAGGTAGACGTTGAGAGAGGAGCAAGTTGGGGAGAGATTAAGTGAGTGAGAAAAATCTCTGGACTGCATGTCGAAAGAAATGGCCTGACATATTTCTTCAACGAATAGAAACTGCAGTTGAAAGAGGAATCCCTGATTTATTTTATTGCCACGATGGCGTCATGGGTTGGGTAGAAGGTAAGTATATTGATAAGCCAGTTCATGAAACCAGTAAATGTCGGACGAAAGTATCAGTAGAACAGATAGCTTGGCACAGATCCTTTAAACGAAATAAAGGTGCGGTATTTCTACTAGTAAAAGTATCGAGAGAAGTTTATTTATTCGACACGGACGAAGCAGAGAAGCTAAATTCCGGCGTTGTTTATAATAAATTAAGAGAATTAGCTTTAGCTGAAGGGTGGGAAGATATTAAAGAATATTTGATAAAAAAGAATAATTAACTGTTTTTTTGTTCTTAAAAATAATTAATATATTAAAGTAACAGAAAGGAAAAATTTATGGATAATAAAGAGTCTATAAAAAGCAAGATACAAAAGCTATTAGCTTTATCTCGTGACGAAGGTGCGAGTGAAGCTGAAGCTGCTTTTGCATTTAAGAAAGCGCACGAACTTCTGGCAACTTATAATTTAGATTTATCAGATATTAAGCAAGTTAATGCTGACGAAATTCTACATGAAAAGTTAATAGAAGCCATGCGAGATGAATGGATTAAAACTTTATACACTGCCACTTCCAAATTATATTTTTGTAAATATTTTTATGGCACTAAAAGAGTAGTAGATAATATGTATAAAGAATCCACTAAAGTCGTTCACCATATAGTTGGTAGAGATCATAATATTGAGATTACTAAAAGTATGGTAGCTTATTTCGTTGAAACTATAAAACGAATGGGAGAATCTCATATCGCTCCTATTCCGGGCGATGGTAGACAGTTAAATAAAATAAGACGAAATTATGAATTAGGTATCGCTCACCGATTGCGTGAGCGTATTATAGAACTCTGGGAAGCTAGTGTTCGTCATGATCCCTCTGATAAGATAGAGAATCAAAATAAAAATCTTCCTGCTCTTTATCGAACAGAATTAGAACTCTGTGAAGATAGATTAAAGAAAGATGGAATAAGGTTATCTTCAAGAAGAAGTGGCTCAAGTATAACTGCTGGCGCAGCTTACAATAACGGTAAGCGTGATGCTAATAATATTAACTTGAGTGGGCAAATAACTGGAGGGAGGGCGTCACGACATCTTCTAGGCAATTAGACATAAATAAGACACCGATGGTTCGTATCACGTGGTTAGATGCACGTGATACTGAAACCGGGTGGTTAGATATAAAAGAAGTTATTGAAGCACCATTAGCGGTATGCCAAGAAGTTGGCTGGATGGTTACTAACACTTCAGATAAAGTAGTTATCATGCGTTCTTATAGTAAGGATAAAGAAGAAATCTCAGGTGGTGGGGCTATTGCTATCCCTAAAGGTTGGGTAACAAAAATAGAATATTTAGAGGTATCATATGGAGAAAGAAGCGATAATAGGTAATGTATTCGGCAAAACTATTTATAAAACATCGATCAAGGATCATCAATATTTAAATGGGAAAGTTGGACCTCTCATTGAAAGGTTTGTAAAACAAAAACCTGGAAGTGTAGCTGCAACTACAGATGTAGAGGGTAATACTAATTTTACTGATTTAGATAATGCTGTAGATAATTTACATTTACAAGAGGAGTATGCAGAATTATTTGATGCATTATCTTTTGATATAAAAGGATTTATGGCGGCTAAACAATACGATGATGAGAAATTTGATATAAACATTACTAAAGCATGGGCAACTTATACGAGTAAGGGGCAGAATATCCCTTCGCATAAACATACGGCGTCCCATTATAGTTGTGTATATTATGTGCATAATGAAGATATGGGAAATATCAAATTTGAAGAAGAACTTGCAGCACAAACAGGATTATTTATTCCGCCCACAGAAGCTTATATAAAAGAGTGGAATCATTTTAATTTTGCAAGTTATAAATTTGAAGTAAAGACAGGGGATTTTATTATATTCCCAAGTAACTTGCTTCATCATACTGAAACTAATAATAAGAATGATGCTAGAATAAGTATTTCAGCGGATATTCTTTTAACAATGAAAGAGGGGGTTAGCACAGAGCACTGTATTCCAAGTCCAAAAAGTTGGAAAACAATATATACTTCATAGTAAGTTTATATTATAGTGAGTGATGTCGTTTTTAGTCGCTCACAAAGTGAAAGTTACTTACACGGATTTTAGAGATAAAGTAAAAACATATAGTTTTGAAGAATACGATAGTCCTTTATTGTACCCTCGTATCTCTTATATTGTTAATCTTATCGAAGATGTTAAGTACATCATGGATATTAATATCGTTCCCGATATTAGTAAGAAAGTCAAAGACCACCCATTTAATGAGTTAGATGGGAGTCCCACAATACATTAGGAGAAAAGAGATGAGCAATATATTTTATGCGAATAAAGAATTATTACAGAGTTACAATAAATATAATAGGGATAACTTTAATCACGGTTACTCTGATAAAGAATTTGAAGATTTAGATGAAGATGTTATGTATCCTGTATCTAAAGTTGATAAAAGTAAAAAAGATAATAATCATAGAGTTTACCAGTTTTTATTAAACGATAAGGGTAAATTTTGCGTTTTCTACTTAAATGAAGATAATTCAGCGAAGCTTCAGTCAGTAGAAATACCGAACAATTTAATTAACTAATTTGTTTAACGTGTTTTAAAAAAGTTTATTATAAGAAATAACCATAAAGAAAGGAAAAACATTATGGCAGAAGAAAAGATGAGAAGATACCTTGTAATCCACGAATCTGGAGGGGTTACGCACGAAGCCGTTCCCTTTAAAAAGAAGTGGGATTTAGATAAACTTCAGAGTAAAGTTCAAGGCGATACACCTAAGGGATACATCGAGAGTGTAAAACTTAGAATTCAAGGTAAAGCATATCAATGTTGGGCTCACGAAGAAGCTTTATTACATCGTATGAAAGTTAATCTTAAAGCAAGTAAATATTATAATGCCTATCACACAGGAGAAGAAAAAGTAGATGCGGGCACGTTAGGTATTTGTGGCCCTGTTGTTGTAGAAAACTTTAAGGGAGACCACTTATCGGTATGACACGAGAAGAAAGAAAATTAACTATGAAAGTCGACCTCTTAGAAGGTCGACTCGCTGTAAAAGAACACGAATTAAAAGCAGTCAATAATGTTTTAGATAGTAAAATCAAAGACTTAATTGACTTGAGAAAGAAATTATTTAAACTGAGAGGTAAACATAATGATAACTAATATTTTATTAGGACTAATTTTATTATCCTTAATTGCTATCGCTTTCATGGTATTTGTCCTTGGGCGTATGATAGATGAAAGGAGTAAACAATGATTCCCTTCTGCGAGAACTGCAAAGATTTATATAAAGTAAAAGTCGTATTCGAAGGTGAAGAAAGCGAGGTAGATTGTAATAAATGTACTTATGACCGTCTATCTCGCCAGTTACAAGAAGGACGTGTTACTAAATTATTTGACTTGCAAGAAGGACAACGCATCCAGTTTCTTGATCATTGGCACGCAATAGATGATGGCGAAGAGGATTACTCATTCGAAGATGGTATCGTCAAAGAATACAATCGTCATTATAAAGAAGGAGTTATTATAGGATACTCGATAGAAATACAACTTGATAGATATCACGGTGAATTAGATGAGTGGGATAATAAATTAATCTTTACGGACGCTGACGCAAACTGGCACGATAAACTTTATGAAAACATGAAAGTTATAGTTTATGAGTAAAAAGAAAAAAACTAAATTTGTATTAAATCAACAGACTACTATCATTATATTATTATTGTTATTAGTATTAAAACAATACGGAATATTATAATGAGTGATGACATCTTAGAAATCCCTGAGTTCTTACGCAACTTAGATGACGGACCGAAAGTTAAAAAAACATGGGTCGAGCCTGTTATTGAAAAGAGAGAGACAAAACGAGATGATGGCACTACTCTTATTCGTCATATCACGGTAGAAGAAGGATATTATATGGTCGATGGCGTAAGGGAGGAGAAAGAAAAGCCTAAAACTAATTGGACTGAGAAGAAGCCTAAAAAGAGTAATGGCAAGAAACGAGAGCAATGGCTCACGGACATCATACGCACTAATCCTGACTTAACTCGTGTCGAACTGTATAAACATATTAGAGATAATCAATTAGAGCCTCATGAGGGATTTGTTAATCATAAGAATTTCCAAGCACATTTACGAAGTATTTTGATAAGATTAAAAAAGAATGGTATCTTAATGCTAAAGAATAATAGATATTTAATTAGAAACAGAAAAAATAGCGTATGACTAGTTGTTATTGTAATGTTTTTAGCTAGAATCAAAATTCTTTTGATCAAAGTTATTTGTATTCTAGCGCAGCTCGTAGTAAGCGGCACTGAGGGCCTTTCTATAAACGAGGATAAATAACTAAGCAAAGCGAAGAACCTTACTTGAGCAGCTGAGACACTGCGCAATGTAGAGTGGAGTAAGTCAATTAATTATAAGCTAAGTGATTGTTTATTCCTTGCTCCACTCATTAAAAGAAAGGAAGATATGACAGACTCACATCAGATAATTGACGCACTTGAAAATAAAATAGACATATTAGAAAAGGATAATAAAAAGCAACGTGATTTACTTATTTTTATCCTTCGTGACTTAGATAAGCACTATAATGTAGAAGTTAATCACACTGATAGTATTTTAGGTATAATTAGGTATAAAATAGATTATCTTTTAAATAAGCAATAGAAAGGAAAATTATGTTAAAAATTACAGCAATTACTAGTGTCGTTATCACGACTACACTATCTACTTATCTTTTTAGTTATGATATATTTAATGCAAATGCAGTAGCGTGGATTCATTATATTATCCCCTTTACTGTCGGCATGATATTCGCAGCAAGTAGTGTAATGTTATTCTTAGATAGTCAATGAATATATTTTACTTACATCCACACCCTTTAGTCGCAGCACATTATCATTGCGATAAGCACGTTCCTAAGATGATATTAGAATCAGCTCAAATGTTAAGTATAGTCGCACGTTCTAATGGCTTTGACGTTGGCTATAACATGAATGTCAACGGCGCTTTCTCCAAGCATCCCGCTACATTATGGACAGGTCAATCTCGTAGGCATTACGATTTCTTATGCGAATTAGCAGATTACTTATGTGACGAGTTCTACATACGATTCAATTCTAAAGAGCATAAAACTAGACCTCTTATCGCAGAACTTACTGCAGACGATATACGTCAAAAAATACCAGATACTGGTTGGCATGCTCCACCTCAATGTATGCCAGAAGAATATAAAGGTGCTGACTCTGTAGAAGCTTACAGAAAGTATTATCAAGCAGAAAAATCTTATTTCGCTAAATGGGATAAAGGTCGTAACGCACCATACTGGTGGGTAAATATAGAATAAATAGGTTTTTAGTGATTTAAAAAAATAGTATAATAAGTTTAACCAGAAAGGAAAAATATGTTAGAAGTAAAGAAATTATCATTCAAAAAATTATTAGAATTGAATGCTAAAGCAAAATATGGAGATAAAAATAGGTATATCTCATTAGATTGGCTTAAAGATAACGAAGATAAAATGTTTCCCACAGGTAAAGTAGATGGGATTATGAGTTATTCTAAGTTATCAGACATTACATTCTTAATACCATGGAAATTTTGTCATAACGATAGTCACTGGCGATGTCAAATAATGTATTCTGATAACGAAAGCGATACACCGTTATCTTTAGACATGGACTTTAGCGATTACAATAAACTTAAATCAGCAACTATAGGAGAAAAACATGAAATCAATTGATAGATTTTGGAAACATGTATCTATTTTGCAAAGAGCAATAGATAATTCGGATTCAACACAGCAACGTAACTGGTGGCTTTTACGACTTGCTAACTTTATGTTAAAGTTAGAATGTTATGAGAAAAAAGCATTAAATTAACCTGTATATATAGAGGGCGAAATGATTTTACTGATTTTTTATTTTACTAAATGGCAATCCCTAATCCCAATCGCTGATTCTCTATATCCACTACTAAAAACTAGGGATTACTAGTGATTTTTACAAGTAATCCCTCTAATCTCCCGAGGCTAGACGCAATCCTGAGTCACTAACTCTGAGTTGTGAATTGGTCTCTATATAATAAAGGAAAAACAATGGATTTTTTTACTATTTTGACTATCTTGATTGTCGGCGGTATCATATTAATGTTTAATTCGTAAAATAAAGGTTTTAAATGGATTTAATAAATTTTATAATTAATTATACGCAGAAAGGAGAATCAATATGCAAACACAATCTGCTATAACTAGCTCCGGACAAAAACCCGCAGTTAGAAAGACTACTCCAGAGGTTAAGAAAACCAATGGTAAGGCAAAACCAAAAGTAATTAATACACCTAGTGATAAGACTGGTGTTTTAAAATACGATGGCGATGCGAGAATACAACTACTTGCTCCTAAAAACCCTAAACGAGTAGGGTGCGAGGGCTGGAAAAGATTTAATCTTTACAAAAATGGCATGAAGATTAAAGATTTTGTAAAAGCAGGAGGTAAAACAATAGATTTAGACTGGGACAGAGATAGAGGCTTTATCGCTACTGAAGATAGAGACAAAGTCGGGTCGCAGAGTAAGTCGCCTAAATCAACTTTCAATATGAAATAGTTGTGTACATGGCGTCAAAACATATTAGTCTTGTTTTGTTAAAGGTATACTACTGTACCTTTTTCCTCCGTAGAGTAGGGGGTTCCATGGTGGAGCCCTCTACAATTAGAGATTCGCAAGAAACTGTGCTTGCGAGGTCATGAGCAACAGACGTGTTGTTAGCTGAAAAATGGAGAATAGTCCATTTGACCATTAGGCAAGTTGAAACGATACATACTACCTATAAAAGCTCCAAGATTTAATTTAAGTGAGTAGTAAGCAATAGGGAGATAATTCTAGATGAATGGCGAAACAGTCAACTCTACTAACCTTACTGCTCTCCTAAGTTAATTTTGGTTTAACTTGATAATAAAAAGTTTATTATTAATAATAACAATAGAAAGGAAAACATATGGCTTTATTAGTGTTTAGAAAGATTTCAAGAGTTACTATTTATGAACAACATCAGTTACCTCGTCATGTCTTTAATATAGAATTTTATGACGGTACTCACGGTACTCTCACTGAAGAAGATTTCAATAAACTTAAGGATCAGCATACTAAGCAATTAGATAATGATAAGAAAAAGGCTGATAAGATTTATCAAGAAGATATGGAAAGAGGCGAGATGGCTGCAGAAGCAGGAATGCTACATGGTATCGATGCTTATAACGAAATGAATGGAGATAGTTAATATGGGATATACTAATTACTGGCACCAAAAAAGAAGTTTCACTGATGCCGAGTGGAAAGAGTTAACAGAAGAATATGACTACTTAAAAGATGGTGGTAGAATAGAGCCATATGATGAGAATCCAGATCAGATAGCTTTTAATGCCAAAGGTAATGGTTGCGAGACCTTCGTGTTAAATAAAAATTTAGATGACTATTTTAAGAGTGAGCACATGGGCTCTTATTACAAAGAAAAATACGAAAAAGATGGCTATCATTTTGATTTCTGTAAAACTCGTATGTTTAGCTACGATATAGATGTTTGGCATATGTTAAGGTTAGCACGTGCAGCTGCTCCAGAAACTATAATTCATATATCAAGAGATAGATAATGGTTTTATATTGTTCTTAATAGTTTATTATTAATTATAACAAAAAAGTTATAGAAAGCGATAACATTATGATTACAAATAACGACAAATTAAAAGCTTACATCGTAGTAGCAGTTAGGGATATTAGTTTAGAGGATAGCTTAAAAAGCAATCCTTGGTCTCATGTTGTCACTGAAAACATAGACGAAAAACACTGGGATCAAAAAAGTAAACAATATTTAGCTTACACAATATACAACGACTTAGACGCCGCTAAAGATTTCGCAGAATGGTGGACAGGTAACTGCGGAATAGAGTGTCAAGTTAAAGAAGTAGAAATCAACATTAAAAGTACAGCTTTTGATAATACAGACGAAGGGAGAGAATAACTCATGAAAGCAGAAGAAATACAAAAATTAGTTGTCGTTGATATAAAAGAAAGTAAATTTGGTATCACTAAGAAAATAGGGATGTGCAAAGAACTTGGACATTTTGCTACTGTATATCATATTCTAAATCCATATCCTGGAAAAATCACTCCTAAAGAATTAACAAAAGTAGAATTATACGATGGTTGGGAGGACACGATAGTTTATATGGAAGGCCATTTAACTCTTGATAACATCTCAACTTACCTTACTTACTTAACAAACTGTGTAGAAGATGATACAGAAT
>Ga0208919_1001580_pt1 | contig 12849 bp, 16 predicted proteins | sample 4_EtaG_FD_184076 | JGI IMG/M metagenome (GOLD analysis project Ga0208919, IMG submission 184076) | Marine viral communities from the Subarctic Pacific Ocean - 4_ETSP_OMZ_AT15127 metaG (SPAdes) (version 3) | ecosystem: Environmental > Aquatic > Marine > Oceanic | place: Pacific Ocean | collected...
AAATTCAGAACCTGAATATATTAACGCCCTACTGGCTGCATAGCCAGCAAAATCAGGTCTTGGATCACGTATAGCTTGAGGATCATGCACAGGAAACATACCTTGTCTATTCTGTGGGTGGTCAGGACCCCAACATTCTATACATGCTTTTAAATTAGTATTATTACCTCTTACTATTAAATCACGTAATTCTTTTAGTTTGTACCTAAATCCACATATATCACATTCGGCTAATGCTTTGTTATTAGTTGCAAACCTATTTGACATAACTAAATCCTATTAACACGAGGAACAAAATGTTCCGACGTTTTCTCTCTATCTTCTCCAGCAGCTAGATTATACTGCTCATCATATGCTGCCTTCAACATAGTTATCCTATCTGCTAGTTCAGGAACTTTCATAGATATATGATATGCTAGTCCTGCCACTAAACAGGGCAAAAATCTAAAAGACATATCTGCAGTTTCTACACCACTACCTGCATCTTCTATTCTTCTCATTCTGTAATACACGAACGTGTAACTGGTATCAGGTACAGGCCAGAGGTTTATTCTAGGGGCTGCAGCTAAACGTTCAACCCATACCTGAATTGGTCTACCCCTTGTTAGCTTGTTAGGTATTGATGCGTATGTACTCACACCTATACGGCTTATGGTAAGATCGGACTGTGTAGTGGTATTACCTGCATTTGTACGTATAACATGATCGAGAAGATCTATAGTATCTGCAGGAAGGGTATACTGAGACGTACCAGCTGACACAGCTTGTGTGCCTTCTTCTATAGTCCACATGTTAATACCACGATTCTGCCACTCAATAGTCATTAGATTCATGGACCTGCGAGCAGTTCTTAAATCATAACCTGAACGCATTTCTCTACCTGCACGTTCCCAAGCTTCTTCAGCTATCTCCGTGAAGTCCATATCAAATGCGGTTGTGCCTGATGTAGCCATTATTTATCTCTTTCCCATTTACGCGAAGCTTCTATAACTTTTCGTCTTTCGTGCAATCTTCTTTGGCTGTTTAGCCACTTGTTTTCCTCGTTTAGTTGCTTTTCGCTTTTTAGCCGTAGTGGCGGCATATTCTTTACTAGATAGAGCTTTAATTGCTTTTTCAGGTAGATAACGCTCGCCTGTTGCTTTTGGCCCTTGTGTACTAGGTTTACCACTTTTGGTTCGCCATTTTTGTTTACCCCATGCCTTTAAGCTCCTTTGCGACTTCTTTAACGCCATTAGCCCTTATAACCTCCACCAGCTTTCTTGTACGCTTTAGCCATCATTTGAGCTTTACGTGCAGACCACTGACCAGGAGCTCCACCTTTACCACCAGCTTTTATTCTATTAAATATTCTTTTACGTAGTGATGGTTTAGTGTAGTTGCCAGCTTCGTTGACTCTACTCTTACTCTTCTTTTTTACAGAGCCACCTTTTTTGTAACAAGTAGCTCTGGTGTGATAAGATCGCATTACAATCTCCTAGATGTATCTAGTTGGACGTACGCCTTGCTTGACGATACCACCACCTCTATACTTTATTTTAGTCATGCCACCACCCATCATCTTCTTTTTAGGTTTAAGCATACCACCACCCATCATCTTCTTAGGGTTGTTACGTCTAGCTTCGAAGGCTTTGTCACTCATTTCTGGGCCCTTTTTATCCCTACGAGTCTTACCTTGCATCATGTTCATGTAATCTCTTAAAGATAAACCAGACTTATCTAATTGCTCCTGAGTAACAATAGGACCTTTTTTAGCTTTCTTTTTAACTGAATCAGGTTTTGGTTTAGGCATGTTTGTCATAGCAGGTTTCTTAGCGTCGCTTGCTATCTTACTCATCTTGAGCGTATTCTTCGCAGGAATAGTTTTAGGATCTCTATTACCACCCTTCATGTCTTTGTTACCCACTGCCTTCTTTGGTTTTTTTGCAAAGTCGGTTACACCTAACACACTTTTTGTATTTGTTTTGTTAGTGCCTACTTCGCTCATTAGTTTAGCTTTCTTTTTCTCTGCGGCTAAACGTGCAGGAGATTTATTTGCTCCACCACCTTTTTTATTTTTCTTTTTATCTGGCTGTTTTAAATCTTTCGCCATTCTTTTCTTATATTCGTCTATTGAACCGCCCATCATTTCCATTTTATTCTCCTAACATTTCCACCGTCTACGTGCTTGACGCAAACGACTATTTGGGTTTTTTGCAGCTTTTGGAAACTGCTTCATTTGTCCTGCACTACGTGCACAGTAAGACTTACGTCTCTTCGCAGCTTTGCTACCAGCTTTAACTTTGCCAGTAACAGCGGTTTTTAATTTAGATCCAGGGTTGTCTCTACGATACTTGGCGACGCCTTTTTTGGTCATACCAGCACCAGACTTAGTAGGACGCTTGTGTCCTCCGCTGATGCTATGACCTTTCATTGTGCCTCTTGTAGCCATGATTACCTCTACGCGTAGAAGATCGTAATGTTATCTGCCGTATCTAAAGTATACTTTACACAAGCACCACTTTCAAACAAAACGCCTTCAGAAGGTATAGTTCTATCTACGGTTGTGTTTGCTGTTCCAATAGTTCTCGATTTAAACAACGTAGTGCCACTTTCAGGTGTACCGTTTATAAACTCGACATCACCTGCTGTACCACCTGATACCACAGACATCCCTTTTAATCTTACTCTGTTAGAACTTTCTACTGCTTGAGCACAGAGAGTTCCTGAACCGACTTTGATATTAGCTGCAAACTGTGCAGAGCTAGTAACCGACGTGACTGTTAAGAATAAACTTGTACCTGCTACAGCTTCAGCTGACCCAGTAGATGTTATAACTTCTGTTAAAGCATTACCGAAAACATCTGTACCAACAATAGTATTTGTCTTCTCGTTGTCGCCTGTACCAGTAGTTGTAACAATAACATTTCTTGCTGCACCTCCAGCAAACGTAGTGTTTGCCATTGTAGCAGAAGTGTTAGGTCTGGCTGCAGTAACTAGTCTGTCATCATCGGACGCGTTCTCATCACTGATAGTCAGAGCTCGTACATCTGATAAACCTGCCATAATTTAGCCTCCACAAATTAACCGTTAGCGTAATCAAAAGCTGCACCATGAATCTTGATAACAAGTTTACCTGCTGTATAAGCAGCGTCAGTTGCATCACCACAAGTTAGATACAGATACTTTTTACTTAAAGCAGCTAAAGTTGAACCGCCATCTGCTTCTGCGTAAAAGCCAAGTGTCAAGTCACCGTTATTAAGTAGAACAGTACCACTTGTTGTACCAGCATTTTCTGCAGTAGTTCCTGTTGCGGAACAAACTAAGTTTATGTCTGGGTCTCCACCTGTTGGGACTTCTAAACAAGCAAACTCTATTAAGTATGGAATACCATTTACTGCTGATGTTAGTTCTGCAATATAAGCATTTGCTGCGCCACCATCTGTTCCTATAACATCATTAGCGGCACCACCTGATGCTAATCCACCATGTAAATCAACAAGAATTGTTGTTGTGATATCGCCACCGATCTTAGTAACAAATGTATTTATTGCTGCATCAGCAATACCAGATCCATGTGCGTTTGGAGTTATATTAAATATAGTAGCTGCAGTTCCTAAACTAGCGTTGTTTGCGCCAACTGTTGTTCCTGCTGCAACAATGTTATCTCTACCAGAAGTTGCGACTTTTTGAACTTCTAATACACCACCACTTGAAGCGACTATTTGCTCTGTTAGTACACCAGTGGTTGCATTTTTTGATATTGTTTTGAGTCCGTTTTCGGATCGGACGGGACCGTTAAAGGTTGTATTTGCCATTTAAATCTCCTTGTCGTGGCATGTTGAGTATAATTACTCATCAAGGTCTAATTTATTATACATAAAAAGAGGGGGGTGGCAAGCACCCCCATCAAATAAAAGTTTTATGCTCCTGGGGAACCAAAGATTCCTAAAGGATCGGAGACACCGAATGAGTATCTCTCTCTAGCCTTATAACGACTATTACCTGTATCAAAGTCAGCATCCATAGATGTTGCCATTGGGCTACGTGTAAAGTGCTTCAAGCTATTTGGTACGTCAGTCATTAGGAAGAAAGCATCTGTATCAGTCAAGTAATGATTGATAGTGTAGCCTTCTGGGACAGAACCATTATTCTTTAGTGCGTTTAGGTCGTTGTCCGCTGTTCCTACTCTGCCTTCAGTCTCTAGCAATCTTGTTGCCACAAACTGTAGATTCGGTGGGATCACTAACTTTCTAGGTTTTGCTGCGATGAGAAGTCCTCTCTCATCTGTCCATGCTGCGATCTGAATAACAGCGGCTTCTAAAGAAGTTTCGTTAAGATCGGCTGGAGTTGCAAACTCGTTAGAGTTAGTTCCACCACTCACTAATGGGTGTGCAGTAGAACAAAGCTCCACTCCATCTCCATAAGTAGTACCTGAGTCAAAAGCATTATTTAGGATAGTTGCTGCTTTTACCTGCTTAGTGTACGCCATTGCACGAGCTAGTGCTTTAGTATAACGTGCTGACAAAGAGTCATACAAGTTATCTTCGATAGCCTCTTCTGTTATTGAAAAGCCCATCGCCACTGTTTCGTGTGTGTAGCGAGCAGTAAATGCTTCCTGTGCTGTGTCATACTCGATGGCAGAACCTTCGTCTTTGACTGGTGCAGCAGAGAAGCCTGATAGTTTAGTTTCTTCTTCAAAAGAACGGTCAGAACTCTCTGATTCAAAGATCTCTGCGTGTTCTTCCCCATACTTTGCATATTCTAAACCGAATAATGCGTTAAGACCAGGAAGTAGCTCTTTAAGAAGTTGCGCTCTTGAAATTGCCATTGTCTATTCCTCCTACAGTCCAACAGGGTTACGATAAGCGTGTCCACCAATGAACACATTACTGCCATTGTCAGTATGTGTGCTGTAGATAACAAGCACTTCTTGGAAAGCATCTGCTCCCGTTGCTGTGCTGTCAACCACATCAATAATCTGAAATGGTAGTGTCGAAGTCGTGGCGACTGAACCACTGTTAATAGCTAACTTACCTCTTCCATTAGTAGTATTAAGTGTATTACTAAGGATTGAAGCTTTGTTACCAATAACAGTTCTAGCTACTGTAGCCATTGTTGTTCCTGAAGAGCAGACAGCTGCTTTTAAGATAACATCAGGATCGTCAACAACAAATGCACTAATATCACTAGCAACAATACTGCCAGGATATTGGTTTCTAAATGTTAATTGACTTGTATTTGGGTCTGTATAACTACAACCCATAAAAACGCCTAGTGTCCCAGTAGCTGGGAAAGCGGTTGTACTTCCGTCTCTCTCAATAGTTCCGTCGTTTACACGCTTTATTAAATCGCCTTTTCCAATAGCTGTACCGTAGTTACTAGCTATCTTCATTTGTCGAGTAGCACCTGTGTAAGGACGACCACCAATTAGACCAACGGGTACTAGCCCATAAGGGGCATCAATAGTTGGATAAGCCATAGCTTAGATCTCCTAATTAAAAAGTTAATTACCTTTTCCAAAAGTGACCTTCGTCTTCCTATCATTAAAGAGAGGCATACGAGGATCGTTTTCTCGCATGAGATTGTTGTCTACTGACCTCATCTGATTATCGGTCTGCGATTTAAAATATGCAGTCCTTTCATTTTTGAGTTCAATCGGAGCCTTGCACAGCATTAATCCTCCTATTACAATGTTATCTTTGAACTTATCGTTCTCGATAGTTACCAAAGTAATTTCTGGATGATCCGTTGCTTTTACAGCCTCCCAACCCTCACGTAACTTTGAAGAAACATTAGTGGCATCGACTTGACCTTGTGTAGTTGTTCGTATCCAACGATACGTATACCCTGGATCTTCTTTTGGAGTTGGCAATGTTTCGGGCCTTCTCCAAGCTTGTTTCCGAGTGGTAGTTTCACGTACAGTCTGTTCACGATTGATTCTATTCTCAGCCATTATTTTTTCCTCATTTCTTCTGCAACCTTCTTGGCGTATAATTCAAGTGGGACTCCAAGTCGATTAGCAAGAGTTACTTGTGTTTGCGTTAGTCTTACCTTTTTAGGTGCTGTGCTCCGCGTCGCGGGTGCAACCACATTATTTAGCTTCGGCTTTTCAGTCTCTGTCTCTACTTCTGTTTCATTGTCCTCAAAGTTTTCTGGGAACAATTTGCGCATGCGAGAGTTAATAGTCTCGTAGTATTCATCGGCATTTATTTGAGGGTATGCCTCCCCGTGTGTTTTAACGAGTTTATTATGCAACCCAAGAACATAACTTGTCATCTCGTCGTCAGTTCCGAACCACGTATTAGCTTTCGCCCATTCGGTAGCTCGTGCATCGACCACTGGCGCAGGGGTTGTAGTGGTCTCTCCTTTTGTTTCTACAGTAGTTTCATCATCCTGTAAAGTAGGAAGTTTAAAATTATTTAACCTATCTGATTTAATCTTAGCAGCTGTTATACTTTCTTGTGCTTCTACAACAGCATCTGCTTCCCCAGCTTCATAGGCTACTTTATATGCTGCTTTGGCTTTTTCAAGCTCAATATCTGCAGATTTTTTAGCCTGATCTAGCATAGCTGTTTGATTTTTAACAGTAGTGTTTTTTAATTGTTTATTTTCTTCAACAAGTTGTTTTGTTAACTTTTCAAGTTCTTGCGCTTCACGTATTGCCTTTTCTTTTTCACGCCTTTCGTCGTGGTAGCCTTTACTGAAATGCTTGATTCTGTTTTTGACCTTGTCAGAATATTCTTCAAGTTCTGACTCAGTGACTTCAGCTGGAGGCTCAGACGCTTTACGGCCTCTGTCAGCTTTTGGCGTATCATCAACAACTTCAATGTCAACTTCACTCGCGTCGTTAGCTGTTGTATTTTTAGCCTTATCTTCAGTCTTTGTATATTCATCTTTTGTTGCCTTTCCAGATATATCTATCTCTACTGCACTAGAAGATTCTACTTCTATCTTTTTATCTTCCTCTTCATCAGGAAATTTATATTCTACTTTTTCAAATGCCATTTTATACTCCCTACATAGCTCTTTTAATGCCAGCTGGATCAGCTATAACAGCTTCTATAGAATCGTCATTCATTAGACGATATTCTAATCCATTGACCATGAATCTTGTACCTGTGTTAGCACGGAACATAACATAGTCCCCCTGCTTACACCAAGCCCCTGTCGGAAATCTTTCTTTGTCCGCATAGGCTTGTTCACCCATATCCATAACTAGCCCCATTATAGACATTATGTGATCGAGTCTTTTAGCCGTATCTGTTTTTAGTATGTTACTGCCTTCATACGTATCTTGTTGTTGAGGCAGGGCTACTAAAACACGATATCCTACAGGTTTAGGGAGTTGTGCATCTATTTCTTTATCAGTTAGCACTGGCTGATCTATTGCTGGTTCAGTCATTATCTTCTTCCATTTGGTTGCGCGAGAGGTCTTCTATTAATTGCCTACTGACTTCGAGACCCCGTATCAAGCCAGTAACCTCCTTATACTGGGCAAAGTCTTTAGGACCCCCCGATGTAAGGAATTGTGTTGAAGATAACTTCTGTTCTTCTATTTGTTGTATGAGCACGTCAAAGACGGTTTTAGCCATAATGATCCTTTATTTCATGGTTTTAAGTATTTCTAAATTGCGTTTATCTGTTTTATCTTGTTTATCTGTTGCTAACTTAACATTTTCTTTTTGAGCATCTATCATTATCTCAGCCTTATTAATTTTAAGTTGTTCTTTATCTTTTGCTGCTTTTAACTGAAGCTCTGCTTTTTTAACAGCTAGGTCATCAGCATCTTTTTTAGTTTTACGTTGAATTTCTTGTCCTTTTAACTGAAGCTCTGCCTGTTGCATTTGTACTACAGGATCTTGAGCTGCCTGCTGCGCCTGCTGTTGAGCGGCTTTTTGCTCATTTGCCTGCGTTAATTGTTTACCTGCTTCAGCTACTACAGACGCCAACTCTACCTCTACTTCTGGGGATAGTTCTGCATTCGGTGCAGGTAGTGCCACACCTAGACGCTCTTCTATTTGTTTTCTGTAACTAAACCCTAGATGCTCTGCTATGTGAGCTTGTAATGATGCCATTATTGACTGTGCTTGCGGGTTCTGCCCTATCATTTGAGCTATTGCTGGATCTTTCATAAATGACATATGCGTTGCTATGTGAGCATCATGATCTTGATAAATAAATGCTTTCATAGGTTTACCAACTAAGGCGTTCATGTTTTCGCTTATTGGATCTGCAGGTTTCATATCTTCTTTTATAGGAACAAGTTTGTCTGCGTTTTTAACTCCTAATACCTCTATCATTTGTCTGTGTAGTTGTGGCAAATCATATATCTGTGGTGCCGACTGTGACATTTGTAATACAGCTTGATACTGCACAACTCTTTGCGCCATAGTTGAGCTGTTAGGATCACTGACAGGTATAACTTCTACCAATCCATAATCAGCTTGTCTAGCACCAACCTCGCCTCTTTGTGGTTGATACGAATACTCGGCTGGCGCGTATTCTGCTAGGAGAGTTTTGAGAAGTTTAAACTCTTGTTTCATAGCATAATGAACGCGAGCTTGTACTGCAGCCATAGGCTTTAGAGTCCGCTCAAGGAGTGCCAGCGTCGTGCCAACTGGAGCATTAGCTGACATATCTGATATGTTCATATCGCTAATTGCCCCAAGCCTTCGGCCTTCTGTAGTAATCTGATTAAGTAAAGCTAGTAATGTCTGACTTGGCTCTTTGTATGGAAGGGGCATGATGTTGTCACGTATGCTGCCTGATGGCACATCAACATCTTTAAACTCTCCAGGTTCTATGGGTGTGTCATCACCCTTAATACGCAAACCACGAGATTTAAGACCTCCAGGGAGATTGGATAATGTACCTGCATCTACGAGCTGACGTATTAAGGATGTACCCGCACGGGCGTATCCACCTATAATGTGGATAAGACCTAATCCGTAAAACCCAAAACCTGGGACATATACATAATGTACAAAATGCTGCCTCTTTAATTTGAGCTCATCATCAGGGCTCCAGTTTCTACGAATAGATAATACTTCGTTAGAGCCTCGCTCTATAGTAACAACGTACGGCTTGGCAATCTCTTCATCGGAGTCATCTATACCTTCAATAACAAGATCAGCATGAACCTCGTATATACTGTATCTGTCATCATTAGTAAGAGAATATCCGCCTTCTTCTGCTTTTCTTTCTTCTATATCTGTGTGATATGCTTGTGGCTCTCCTAAATCTAATTCTTTATAAAAGCCGTTTGCCTGTAATTTCTTTAATTCGTTCTTTGTCTTTCTCATCACGTGAGTAACACGTTCTGCTGTCTCTACGTGCGAAGCCCCATAAGGTACTATCACGTCCTCGGCAGGTATATACAGGGCAACTTGTCGTCCTATGTTTGGATCATAATAAACTTTTTTAAAGGCAGAACCTGCTAAACCCAAACTATAAAGGAGGCGTTCATGTTCGGGACGATATTCAACCATGTTCTCAGTGAGCTCATAATTCATATCAGATTTGACACGGGACGCTGCTTCATCTTTTTCTTTAGTTTCCTCGCCAAGCAACTTTGTCTTAACAGGTCCTGCGGCGGGAAAGGTTTCACTCATAGTCTCGGCTTGGAATCTTATAGCTGCTTCTGCTAGCACTGTAGAATATACACCACATGCGCCTTCCCAAGGCTCTGTACGCTCTTCGTACTTAAATCCCAAAACATCTAAACCTTTGACATATGAATCTGCCCAGTCTTTACGGCTGCTAAGATCAGCATCCACCATGTCAACAATATCGTCAGCTAACTTAGATAACTCTTCATCTTCCATCTCTTCTGCAATATTTGCATTAAAACCACCCTTCTTAGTATCACCTCCAGGAATTATAGTGACTTCTACGCTACCATCATCCAGTGTGACCATATCAGGATTTACAATTTCAATCTCTAAAGCTTCTGCTGATTCAGCTTCTTCTTCTATTCCTATTGGAGCAGGACTCAAACCTTTTTCTATTGCCATTAGTAGTATCCACTTCCTCTGCGTTTAAAGTATTGAACTTCTTCTGGTTCATCACTTGGTAGTCTTATAAACCCACCTTGCCTGAATCGCATTAATGCCATGACAGTTGAATCAACTAAGTCATCATGACTCATAAATGGAAATCCTGCAATCTCTTCTACAACTTCTTCTGCCCACCTAGTTTCTGGTACCCAACATAATCCTGATGCTACAATATCTGATACAGAATTTAATCTTGCCAATTTATCACCTGACCCCCTGTGTGGCGTATATTCCTGTACGGGTAACCCCATTCGTCGCATCTCTTGATAAAGCGCAGTACCTGAACTTTTCTTCTCCACTATAAACGCGTCTGGTTCCCATTCTGCATATTCTTCCATAGCCAATTCTTTTAGCTCTGGAAACTCCATACGCCTTTTTATACTATTTAGCAATATAATATTATATGCGTCAAGGTCTTCGTTAAGAAAAACTCCCCATGTAGTTAATGCCGTATAGTCAGCCCTGTTGTGTTTTTCTGCTGCGGCGTCCAGTGACATTATAACATATTCACATGACGGGGGCTGTTCCTGTGTCCACATTTGCCACCATTCTCTCTTCACAAGGGCAGCTTCTTCAGCGGTTGGTTCCTGCTGATACTGTGCGTTCCATTGAAACACAGGCATAGATGCTTTGGTACGCAATAACGCGTCTAAATCAAAAAACTCAGGCCACAGAGGTTTTTGTTCTGATTTCTTAGTTTTCTTATTAATAATATCTAATATAGCAGGAAACTCTACAACTTCATACTGGTCGGCTTTCTCATTCTGGCCCATGTCTCGTACAACACGACCTGTCAAATCATCCATATGCCAACGTGTTTGTATGATAGCTACACGACCCCCCGGCATTAATCGGGTTCGTGCACCGTATGTAAACCACTCGTAGGCTTTTTCAAAGACTCCGAAGTTCCCGTTAATAACGTCTTGTTCGGAGTGGGGATCATCAACAAGAAGCAAATCAGCACCACGACCAGCAATAGATGAGCCAATACCACACGCATAATATTCTCCTCCCGAATTTGTATTCCATCTTCCCGCTGACTTAGAGTCTGCTGCAAGTTGCACAGTGGGGAATATGGCTTGATATTCATCTGTGGAAATTAGATTACGTACTTTTCGACCAAAGTCTACTGCTAAATCTGTGGTATGTGACACCATCATTACTTTTTTGTTAGGGTTTCTGCCTAAAAACCAAGCTGGAAAAAATATTGACACTAACTGGGACTTACCATGTCTAGGGGGTATGTTCACACATATCCTGTCTTTCTTACCCTGCTCAATATCCATAAGCATGTTTGCTAACATTCTATGATGCTTACCTACAATATAATCTGGCTGCATATGTTTACAAAATGCTATAAGATCGTCGTATATTGTCTTGATTTTCTTACGTTTTCCTAATTCATCAACTAATTTATCTATTTCCTGCACCTCTTCGGGCGTATATTGGTCTAAATTAGCCAACATTGTGCTGATTTCGGTTTCAGAAAAGTCAATAATAGCTTCACTCATCTTTAGTTTTCCAAAAATACTCGTCAGTATCCCCTAATCGGGTCATATTTCCGTTTTCTACCTGATATTCTACGGTACTAACTTTAAAATCAGGGTCTAGTGGCTGCTGTGGAGTCAATGAATTATCAAAAACCCTCATTCTGTTGTTCGGATACAGGCAAAACTGCCCATTTTCTAGTTTCAACAGGTTATTAGACTTATGTTCTTCAGGAGTTTCGCTTGTGCTATAGTCAATTCCGTTAGCATCTGCATGATAGTTATCTATTGTGCATATATAAGAACCAGTTAGTGTGCCATTATCTCTACTCAATATCTGAAAATCCATTGATCCAATAAACTGCTTAGTAATAGACACAACACCATAATCCATACAGTTCCAAAACTGTAGATTTGGCAAACTAAGATCAGGATCAGGTGTTTTAGGTCTGGATAAAAATGCACTTATAGGCAATTTATCAAACAATGCTCCGTATTGCGGTAGGTATGTCTCAAAATAAAACGCTCTACCAGGGATAGACTTACACGAAACCCATACACCCTCTACAAACTCTCCATGTCCATCTTTTAAATCTCTTAAATACTCTCTTCTAACCCATACTTTTTCTGCTGGCATATTACAAATCAATTCACTCATCCTTTAGACCCAACTCCTTATCAATATCAAATGATTCCCCGTCAATTATAACGGGATCTTTATCTCTGTCATCTTCTACTTTTACTAACTTATTTAATTTTGCACGCAACTTCTCACGTAAATCATCGGTAGACTGGTGTGTTACTGTGACTTCGGACTTCTCTGCAAACAAGCTAACATCAGACATCTTACCTAGAAGCTCCAAAGCACGTATACGAACTTTAGGGTCTGGGTTTTCAGTCTCTATTAATAACTTGTTGGTGACGAGGTGTCTTATATGAGTGGCACTCTCCACAACAGACTGCCCAAACTCCTTTAAAATATTATTTGTTAACACAAGACTCGCAGGTGTAAGTGCCGCTGCTTTCTTTGTAGTAACTTTTTTAGAGGTGGCTTCAGGGTCGTCTGCATAGGCAACGGTTAATTTTGCTGCGACATCTTTATCTTCTTTAGTAGGTTTTAAGTTTAGACCATGTTTCTCCAGCTCTTTTGCAGACTTAGCTGCATACTCCGTGCGTGTCTTTAAATCCACGGGTGGTAAGTTGGGAGAAAACTCAATACCTAACTCAGGTTCTACAGTTATAGTCATATGTTCTCGTTGCAGGTTGTTAACCGATATTTCATATATACACAAAAAAAATTTTTCTGCAAGTAGTTTGGGACTCCAAAG
>Ga0208919_1001581_pt1 | contig 12846 bp, 4 predicted proteins | sample 4_EtaG_FD_184076 | JGI IMG/M metagenome (GOLD analysis project Ga0208919, IMG submission 184076) | Marine viral communities from the Subarctic Pacific Ocean - 4_ETSP_OMZ_AT15127 metaG (SPAdes) (version 3) | ecosystem: Environmental > Aquatic > Marine > Oceanic | place: Pacific Ocean | collected...
TTTTATTTTTTTCTTACTCATTATTCTTCAGGTTTTCTGTAAAATTTATAATATTGTTTTAATGCGTTTTCCATTAACTCCATTTCAGCTAGCTCTAGTTTGTATATCTTATCTTCTAGCGCCCCCCATTCATCTGCCACTTCAAGATTAAACATATGATACTCTAAAGCGTCTTGTTTATTTTGTAATAATTTTTTAGCTTCTGTTATCTCTTGCATATCACCATCTATTTTTGTAAATATTTCATCCATAGCCATAGCATAACCATATCTCTGTTTAGCACTCCCCGCTTCTCCCTCTACAGCTTCATAGTCGGCTAGTCTTTCGTCACGACTCGGCAAAGGTTTGTTTTTATTTTCACGAAGATCTTCTATATTACCAAACTCAGCCAAGTATGAACCTACAACTTGTTTAGCGTCATAATAGTTTCCATAAGCAGCTTTTTCGTAGTCTTCAGAAAAGAACTTTTTTATTATAGGCCATGTATCTACATTGTCTTGACCAGCACTTACCTCTAAAATACCATCTGCAGCATCCCCAAACATTGTATAAGTGCTACCTAAATAATTTTGAAGTAAGTAATTTAATTTGTCAGGATTAAAGTCAAGATCACCACTCACCTCATCGCTACCAGTAGCTGAATTTAAAACCTGAGCGATTTGTTCAAGAATTATTGGTGAATCATATCCTTGTGAAGATCTAGCTACTCCAGGTTTCGGATCTGCAGCTACTTTATTACCAAAACCATCTACATTAGTAGTAACATCAATGATAGGGGCTAAAGGATCTATTTGAGTTAATGCCCCGATAACAAGTCCTGGCTGATCTACTGGGTCTGCACCTTTTGTAGGATCTTCTTCGGTAGCTACACCTCCAAAGTGTACTGGCGACATATTTTTTACAGTAGAAGAAGCCCAATACCAAGCTGCATCAGTAGCGCTTCTTTCACCACTTTGAACCTCAGCTATCATCACCCCCAAATCATTGAACGTACCAAACCCATAAGCCTTAGGGATAAGAGTTTTCTCTCCAGTTGGAGATCCAGGATGCATAATAATATGATTTCTTTGCTTTATTTCATCAGGTATTTTGTCGTAAAAAGTAACTCCATCATCATCTACTTCACTAACGCCTTGGTTCCACTGAGTTAACATAAAGCTAAATCCAACAGCTCCTCCAAGAAGTTTTTGAGAATTTGTCATCCTCTGCCAAGGATTCCTTACATTACCCTCAGGATCTACTTTAGGCTTTAATGCAGTACTAGTTTGTACAGTCATGTCAGCACCTTGCAAACCAGCGTTTAAGAAGAACTTCATAGAGCTTAACATCGGCGTAGTATTACCCGATCTATTAAAGTCTATACTTACATCTTTTGCTACAGCTGCGGCATAGTCTGGGGCAACACCTTGATTTCTTAAACCTTTATATACTTGAAATCTAAAAGCGTTTTCAAACGTATTATTAAAAGACTCAATAAGGCCAAGTGTATTATCAAACATCCACTCTGTTGCTTTCTGACCCTTTACTCCAGAATCAACTTCTCTTTGTAATGTTTTTTGAATATCTTCTAAAGGTGTTCTAAAAGCCCAACCAGTTTTTCCTCCGTGAGCTTTATATTCTTGATATAACGCACTATCTGCACCCCTATAATTGTTTCCAGGGCTAAACTCATCGGCTGCAATAGCTTTAAAAGCTTTAAAGAATTCACCTCTACCTACAAAGTGAGAGTCTTTTGTTAATTGTTTTACATCTACAGGTTTACCTTCAGCGTTATATAGAGCATACCCAAACTTTTTTTCTGCTGCACTCATTGCGTTTAATATAGAAGATTGAAAGTCTCTTGCACTATTGCCTGCCCAGAATGAAGTAGACCATTGGGTATACATCTTTGGTATATTACTAAATAACCTTTGCACAGGCTGAACCCACCTAACGTATGCTTCATTATCGCTAGGGCCTTGAGTCTTAAAAGGTTTTGCGTATGCCTCGTTAGCAAAAGTGATGAACTTTTGTTGACCATCTACGTAAACCATTACTGTATTTTTAGCTGACGAGTTACCTTGGTCAGATATAGAATAATGTTTAGAGTTTGGATTGTTTAGCAGCATCTCGTACAATCCCCTAAGAGCCACATTCTTTTGCCCTGCTATATGTATCTGTGTATTTTGATCTATAGTCTTACCTAATATACTACCTGTTTCATCGCTACGACCAGAAGCTTTTCTTAAGCCATCAGGTACACCCCCTTGTGAAGGTTTTTGTGGGAAGATAGACGCTACTATATCATTATCAATTAGAGATATACTACCATCAACAGACTTCATGCCGTCACCAGTAAGAGTTACGTAGTTTTCAGCGTTAGCTTGAAGCTTGTTGTACATAGCTTGATCTATAAAGCCATACTCTAAAGCAGCGTCTCTAGTGTTTTGTTGAATAGATCTGTGTTCCTCCCTAACTTTTTCAAAAGCTAATTTCAAATCTTCAGGTAAAGAATTTAAGAAGTCTGCAGCTTCTTCATCAGCCATACCACTACCTCTTCTTTCCGCAATTTTCTCTTCAAGAAAAGCCATTCGTTTAGTATCCGCAGAAGTTGGATTTTCTTTTGCTTTTAAGGCATTAAGTTCCGTTTTATTATCAGCAAGTATTTTTGCGTTTCTTTCTGGAGCGAATTTTGAAACAGCCCACCTATCATAAAGGCCTATAATATCTTTAGAGTATACCTCTGGTAGATTTTGATAAAGGTCTTGAGGTGTATTTTTTTGTAGAATCCTTAGTTGATCTATCAGCCCACCATCTTGAGATCTTAGATTTACCATCTCTTCTATTTGATGAGCAGCTTTTGAGGTAGACAGCTTTTGCAATACTTCAAAATCTTGCATTAAAGAAAGTCTTGCACCTTGGTTTTCAGTGTCCAAAGACTCCATAATACTTCTTTGCAACATGTTTACGTCCCCATACTTATCAAAAAATTCAACATACCACCATTTAGATAGTCCAGGTGTAAATGATAATGGTACTGGCTTCCCATCAGGCCCTTCAATAGTAGGTTGAAATATATCTGGCTTAGGTGAAGTAGGATCTGCATCTACAACAGGATCCGTCTCATAAAGCTTTTCTATATTTTGCCTTAATTGTATATTTTCATTTAGCTCTTTTTGTAAGGCTTTACCTATAGGTGAGTCAGGATCATCAAGTTGATTTAATTGACGAAGTTTAGTATTGTAACTTCTATGTAAATCCACAATAGCATTATAATCTTCTGGATTCATATTCAAATAGAAGTTTTCATCAGTAGTCATAGTGCTGAGTCTTTGCTCTTCTAAGTCAACTAACATCCTTTCAGCCGCTATTGCTTCAGCGCTATTTGGATCTTTGCTTTTTCTTATTGTTTCTAAAAGCGCTTTACGTTGTTGATGTATTTTAACATTACCACCATTTCTTCCAACTGCGTCTCTAGCTAAAGCATTTGCTACCGTAGCTTTTGTATGAACGTAATTAATAGCAGAACCAGTCCCTGTTATTCCTATCGTTATAGGGACAGTACCTAAAGCTACATCTAATCCAACTTCAAAAACTTCTTCTTGAGTTGCATTTGGATTCAAACTCATATATTGAACCATAGCTGCCGTAGAGGAAGTCACACTATTAATAGGCACAGAATAACCCATATTTGCAAGGTGAGCATTCCACCAGCCGTTCATATTAGCCCCTATATTTTTTGGAGTTACAGCGCCTTTTAATGCCTTAAAGAAAAATAATGACGTAGCTCCTGAAGCAACAAAGTCAGTTCCAAAGACAGTGCTTAAGTGACCGAATCTTGCTGAATCATCAAAACTGTATTTATACTGATCCATAAGATCTGGATCGCCACCAGTGGCTTCCATCATTTCATAATGCCCTATAGTTACCCCATCTTTCGTATATCTCTTAAACATAGGGTGTTCACGAGTTCTAGCCGCTTCAATAGTTGTGCTTAATGTTGCCCCCTCTAAACCTATTAGGCCCGCCGAAACCCACCATGGAGCAGCAGTCCCACCAGTAGCCATCGTAGTAATCGTAGCAGTTGGTATTAATATTGACATGGTTGGAGTGGCTTCAGATACAAATCCTGACATTTGTTTTAACCCTCTCCCAAACTCTCCATCTGTAAAACTTTCAGTCATAGTAGTTTCAAACTGAAGTGTAGTAGCACGTATTTCTTCAGCTTGTTCTCGCATTTCAACAACCGTTTTCGCATCCCCACCAAAGAAATTATAAATTCCATTTACCAAATCAATACTTGCAGCATCAAACCTATCTACTAAATATCCAGAAAATTTAGGTTTAAATCCTTGGCCACCTGTAGGGCTATAATATCCACTAGGTTCAAAACCATCAAACTGAAGAAAAGGAGTGTTACCTATTTCGCCTTCACCAGTTAGATCTATCATCGCCCCATAATTTTCTAACATATATTGCTCCATATATAACTGCGCTTCTTTGCTTTCTTTTATATCAGCAGGCATTCTAGATTTCAAAAGCTCGACAGTAACATCATTAATGTTTTGAGTTAAATGCTTTTTTACAGCGGCAACTTTATCAAACATTATCTGATCTTCAGACTTTATTGGATTTTGAGGCACAATTGGCGAACCAGCAAGAGTAGGACTGGCCGCACTAAGTACAGCCATAATACCTCGTTCAGCGGGTCCTGAATCAGAACTATATTTAGGATTGATTTGAAGTCCGATATTTATAGGTGATATTTCAATACCTGCAGATTCAAGATATGCATCATTCTTTGCAAGTTCTTCAGCTATACCGTTAACATTACCGCCTACTGAATTCCACCACCAATCTCCAGATGAAGCAAAATTATTAAAATACGACTCTACCTCTGGTGTTATATACTGTGGATCCAACACCTCCATAGTTTTTATAAATGCGGTTTTTTGAAAACCGTCATAATGCATTGGATCGATCTCTAATCTTAACCTATTTAGAGGTGTGTCTGTCCAAGCAGTTATTGTCTGACCAGTAGTAGGATCAACAGATAAGTCTTGATCACCGCCAATAAGAGTGTTTACAGTAGAGTTACCTTGATTTACAGGTACAACCGAAGAACCAGCTCCTTGTCCTGTTTGCTGACTTGTACTCTGCCCTGATTCCGTACCTTCCTCTTCCGAAACAGAGGGCGAGATCGAAGTATCGTCTTTTTTTTTTAAGTACGTGTCAAAATCAGCAACGCCTTTCATCTGCAACTGCATACCGATTTTATCGTCGGCTACTCCGCTATTACGCTGATCTCCAATGTATTGTAAAATTTCTTCTTCGTCCATATCTATTACTGAGTTTTAGCAAACATAGCATTTAACGTATAGCCTAAGTTGTCATTTATTGCGCCTTGAAACTTTTGACCTTGATATCCATAGAATTCATCTAGCTTACTTCCTAACTGCTCTAATCTAAACATATCAGAAGAATTAGTAGGATCGAAATAGAACACCAAATCTGGGGAACCAGTTCCATAATTTTTATTTAATAACGACGATTGAGGTTCGAGTCTTCCTAGATCTATAAGATAGTTTGATCCATCTGCCTCTTCGCCTACAGTAAAAAATGGATCGCCAGCTTGAAATTGAATACTACCTTCAAGTGGTTTAATTTCCTTTCCTGAAGAACTTACACCATATCCTGTTATTCCACTCTTATTTAAAGAAACCCCAATCTTAACCTTTCCGTTATTATCTGTTGTAAAGAATACATTGTCTACACCACCTTCAACACCGTCTTGTGGTGAGAATTGATATTCACTAGAACCCTTCATGTTCACTGCAAAATTACCTATCGTTTGAGGTAGATGACTAGCACCGCTTTCAAAGTTTTCTATAAATTGTCTTGTAACACCAGCATCAAATTCTGGTTGAGTTCCAACTAATGCAAATGAAGGGCCTGACACCATCAATATATCAGCGAACTGAGTCTGTGGACTTATTTCACCAGCTAATGTAGCGTAATTTCTAGCAAGAAGCCTTGCATAGCCACCATTAAATGCATCAGATTCACCCTGACCCATAAGAAGGTTTCCGCTATTGATTAAATTAGAGACTTGATCAAGAGAGAATATATCGTTAGGGTTAGTTGTAGTCATTGTAGATAACGTATTATCTAGCCCTTGCTGCCTTTCATCTTCTTTTGTGTCAGCAGCAATTAATCTATCGTAGTTACTACCCTTAATGATTTGACGACGCATATCTTCATCATTAAAGATTGTCTCATACTTTTTTTGAAGCGCATCAAGTTGAGGTTGAGTAGCTAATGTTTTACCCTTGTCGTCTTTTCCAAATGCTAGTTCAGGTTGATTGTAGAGGAAGCCACGGTACTCATCTTCGTTTAAGAACCTTGGATTTCTAGATCTATAATAGTCAAGCATAGCATACCTAGTGTTTTGACCATTTTTACCAGGATCTCTTATAACACCATCAATGTGTTGTTTAGCATATGATTCAGACCACCCTAAACCTTTTCTATCTGCTTCAACTAATGGCTGTAAATACTCCTGACCAACAGCTTCTAATTCCATAGCAGTTCTATTGGTAGCAAATTTTTCTGTACTAAATAAAGCAGCGTTATTTGGACCGTATATAGGTAAACCAGTAAGGTAAGTATCTCCCGTAACAAGCCCCCCTTGAACTGAGCTATCTACAATTCCATTAGGTTTTGTTACAACCATATGAGGAACTCCAGTAGAATAATCTATTCTACCATAATTTCTATACCCACCATTTATGTAGCTACCATCTGCAAAATCTTCTGATTTCACCCCCATAAAACCGTAATCTGCATAAGCTTGCATCTGAGCTAATTGGGTGTTAGCCACCTCTTCATCATAAAAGTTATATATTTTATCTACTGGAGAGTTTCGCTCTAGATCTGCTATTTTTTTAGGACGACCTATTAGGCCACTTAAATATTTTACTTGATCTTCTGGTACATACTCACCTTCAAAATGATTATACCCTTCAAGTTCATCATAAAAAGCATTAGCTTCTCTAAGTAATCTTTGACCGTCAGCTACAGTTTCTATAGCAGTTCCGTCAATAAACTGCATATTTTGTATCTGAGCATCCACTACATTTACATACTCCCCCCAAAAAGGCCTTAGAGCTGGGGCAAGTTCTTGTCCCGAAGTTTCATATACGTCGCTTAATGTCTTTTCTATTCTATTCCTTTGAGCTTCACGAGCTTTTTCAAAAGCTAAAGCGTTTCTTTCTCTACGTACACTAGCATTTTTGGTAGCCTCTAAAAGAGGAGCCAAACCTTTATTAGGGATTCCTGCCCCCGTGTATATTGGTCCTGGTACTTCCGCCATTACGACTGAAATTGTTTTTGTCTAAAAACTTTATTAAGAGCTGAAAGTAATTCTCTGACGTTTTTCTTTTGCGGGTTTCTTTCTAAGGCTTGAAGAACCATTTCTACATCTACATCCTTAAAGGCATCATGAATAGACTCGTTTTGCTCACTATTTATTACAGTAAGAGATCCATCTTCATTCACCATGTGATCTTCTTGCCCAGTAGTTTTAGCAACTACTTCACCTGTCTTAGCATCTGATATATCGTACTCTTGTACATCATGATCTTCTAACCCCCCTGTCTTAAAGCTTTGCCCAGGACGAAGAAGTTGAGATAAAGTGCTACCCCCACCGATGTAGTCTTGTATCTTACCGCCACTTTTATAAAAATCCATAGGCTCTCCTTCTAACCTTTTAAGTTTTCGTAAATTTCTTCTGTGAGCTCTATAGTCTGCACGATCAAATCCTTCCCCCATTCCCTCTTTATATTCTTTATATGTTTTATAATCCCCTTCATCTATTTCTTCCTCATCCATAAGGCTTGCACTTTGATCGTCACGTATAAGGTCTCTAAAAGAAGATGATTCTGGATTACCACCAGTATAGACTAAACCTGCAGCACCTTCTAATGGCTTTAAACCATATTCTTCTCTTTTTGCTTGCTTTATTGCTTCCATCTCAATAGCCTCCATATCTTCTCTATGCTGTAATTCACTTTCAGATAATAACTCTCTATCTGTATCCATAATTCTTTGAGCTGTATCACCTAAAAGTAATTCTGAAATAACATCATTAGGATCTACGTAATTTGCCCCCTGAATCAAACGTCCACGATCCCCTTTACTCCAAGCCTTTATATACCTTCCAGTATTAGGGTCCCAAGCAAGCCCTTTCTCAGACATTTTAGCTTTTTCTTCGTCAGTAGGTGTTTTTTTACTATCTACTTTTACACCTTTCTCTCCAAATAATGTATTATAAGCTTCAGGATCTTGTATTTCAAGTGCAGCCATATCCATAGGCATACCAAAAAGATTTCCAACCGATTGATCTATCCTCTGTTGTCCAGCTTGATATGCTGCAGTACCTTGCTGAAGATCATATTGAGCTAAACCTCTGTAAACATCCATCTCTGCTTCAGCAGCCTCTACAGCAGGAGCGTTAGCTAAAGCTATATTTTGCGCCGTTGTCATATCTAATTGCTGACTTGTAGCAGCTAAATTACTTCCGAAGGCAGGTATAGAACTATATGCAGCAGGATCTCCAGAAGCTAAAGCGTCTAATAAACTTGTTACAGATTGATCTAATCTTTGCTGACCAACATCCCCAGCTTGTTGAACAAGCCTCTTTTGTTCATCTACAGAAGAAAGAAGTTCATCTGTAGCGCCTGCTGTAGCCAGCATTTGCTCTCTCCCTTCTATGGCCAACGTCTCACCTGCTTCCTTTTGCTCTATCCCTTGATAGATGTTGTATCCTTCCGAAGCCATTTGAGCAAGTATGGCAAACCAATTCCCATATTGTACACCTCCTGAAGCTTCATAGGTAAAAATCCCATGAATAAACTTAAGAACTATATCTACTGGTAATACTAATAAAAATAAAAGGAATAATAGTTTCTTCATGTTACTGCAAATTTACGGAATTATTTCTTATTCACAAGAGTACTTGGCTGTCCCCCGTGATCGTATTCCGTTAGTTCATATTCTACGTTAAAAGATGTTATTTCAAAGTTTGCATTATTAAATACTAAAAGCGCATCTGCAAAAGATCCATGAGGATCTGCACCATTTATTGATCCTGGAGTCATAGCAAATAATACTTCCCTTTCATTGTATACATAATCCTCGAAAGTATTGCCGTTTCCACCACCGCTTATACTAGCTCCAGGAGTATTTTCAAATCTTAAGTGTTGACTATCAGCATCTTCTGTTTGTCTTACTTGAATCATAAGATAATTACCTTTCTTAAAAGAATTATTTGCATTAGTATATGGATCTCCGTACGATAAAAATCTTCCGTAATCTTGGCTACCACCAAAATCAAGTTGCTCTTCAAAATTTACTTCATATTCTCCACTATTAGGCGTATAAAGATCTGTAGTTACATAAGGCACTGCTTGCATGCCATTACCATCATCATTAACCCTTCCGCTAAAAAACTTTACAAATTGATGTGGCCCCCCACCAGAAACAGTAGCTGGTATAGGATGGTTAGACATAAAGGATTCTATTTCAAAAGCATATAACCTATTGCCAATAGGTGGGACAGCATCATTTCCAAATGCGTCTACATGCAATCCAGCAATTTGAGTAAATGATGGTAATGGATCTTGACTGCCAGTAGTCAACATTCTCCATCGGTTTATACCAGTATCAGCTACTAACCCCTGCCACTTATATACATTGCGTATTCTACCAATAGCTTTAATATTTGTCCCCGTTAAAACTTGCTCTTTCCCTATCTCCCCATAAATACCATTGCCTCTTCTATTGAGCTGGGTAAAACTATGAGTCCCATCAAGAACATCGTATTGAGAGTTGTTACTAACCTTAAAAAGACTATATCCTAAAGATAAAGCTTGATTACTACCTTCTATAGAAAATGATTTGTATAGTTTGTTGCTAGAAGTTGAGTTAGAACTACCAGACATCCTATTGTTTTTATACCCATTAAAGCTAACACCTAAAGCAGATGGAGAAGAATGCTGGCCATCGTTATAAAAAGTATTAAAACCATTAGAAGAGTCGTTATGCCTCCATATCATTTTTCTACCATCATACATCGTTTTTTCTTGAGGTGAGGTAAAAAATAATTTATTAAGATTCATCATGCAAGAAGGAGCGTAGGAATATCTAGTCTTCCAGTAGTTGCTAGTATTGTGAAATGATATAGTTTGTTTCATATTATAATCTTTTTATTCATCTTCTGGATCCCTACACCCTATCTGCTCTGCAGTCATACCATAGAACGACATAAAATATTCATATGACGTATCATAATTAGGATCCTCTGGATCAAAATCGATAAGAAAGGCTTCTAATGATGTGACATCAATCTCTCCATCAACGCTTATATATTCACATATATCAAATGGTGGTTCAGGCATATTGTCACCAAGCATTGCATAATCCAATACATTTACCAATCCGTCATTATTAAAGTCATACGCAGGATCATAACCTCCATTGGAGCTTAAAATAAATTCTTCTAAAGTAAGAAGATCTAATATATTAACAACACCATCACCATTAATATCGTAGATTAAACCATTGCCGTTTCCATTTACTGAACACTGATATGAAACATAACCTCCTTCTTCTACAAAATAAACCTCAATGAAATTTTCAACAGTTGCACCACCCTCAACATACTCTGCTAAGTAGTCGTATACTGCTGTTGGTAAAATATTCCAAATGTTATCTTCATTTGTAAGCCAATATAAGTATACAGTTTGAGCAGTAACTAAGCCCTCATCAACATTAGGATTAGTACCTACCCACGCATATTCACACCAGTTAATAGATGGTGGTGTATCAGGTATTACATCGTCATCACCATTGTCGCCACCAGGACCTGTTCCGCCACCGCCAAGCCAGAATGAATTTTCAGGATTGCCAGTACTTGGTACTATTTTTATTTTTATATCATCACCTGATCCATTTTCGTCACCGCCAGAGCCGTCACCGTTAAAGCCGTTGCCGCCATCAAAAATACCACCGCCGCCGTGAGGATCGCCAGAGCCTGGTTCATCGAAACCGCCGCCGCCACCGTTTGCTCCCCCATTACCATTAGATGAGATGGTAGGTATTGGTATATTTGTAGTATCCAGAACATTTAATGATCTACGATCAAATGCAGATGTAGGATCTCCAGGCCTTCCATCTTTTTTTACAACAACAGATATAGGTAAATTATGCTGAACAGTATTGATTTCTTCACAGTCAGCTCCAGCGCTTGAATAAGTAAATAACACAGTAAAAGGCCATGTTGTGTCTGGAGCGTAAAATTCAGGGACAGTCATTACAATAGTTATTTCTACCCCTTGTCCAGGAAAAATAACTTGATTTAACGCTTCGTCTACCCCTGTAATACTAGTTAAATGAGGTGGATCGCTCGGTGGTGCAACTTGTATATCTTCTATTACCGCTGCTTCACCTCCAGTGTTTGAAATACCAACGACAAAAGTAATACTATCTCCAGCTGACAACGTACTAGGGTTGACGTTATTTTGATGCATAACAGTAATATCAGCACATGGATTAGACACAATAATAGGATCGTCAATATCTGGATCAATGTCAGCATCTGGATCTATAACAATATATTCGCCATCCATTTCAAAATCATAAAAACCTTCTAAGTCGTTAAAGTCAACCATATTGTGAATAGAGATAATAAACTCATCTCTAAGTGGATCGTACCCTCCAACAACTCGTACCCTTCCTAGCCCATTATTTTCATCTTCGATAGCTCTTTTAAACACATTGTTAAAATAAGCCTTCATTCCATTTTTAGATATTACTTCTATCCCCTTTTTTCTACTCCATTTATAAACCTCTCTTTTGCTTTTACTAGCCCAATATATATTTTCTTCAGCTCTTGCTACAGATTCTGGATTATTGTCTGCACCGTATTCTCCTGTATAAAACTTTTGCGTACCCAAAACTTTTTCTGAAGCTATAAGTTGTTCTTTTCCACCAGCTGTAGATAAAATATTCCTACTTACTGGTACTGTACTAGCTTTATCTTGTTGAATAACAAATACGCTATCGTAATCATTTAATATATAATTAATCGCCCCATATTCATTAGGTAGATTTTTAAAGTTAAAAGTAGAAGCGTTGAATATCGTAAGATCATTACGTTTTGTAACGTAGTTATTTTTTTCAGAATACGTTATAGATGATCTTTTATATAAAGTCATAGCATCAGATACAACAACTTTAGGTTTACCCCAATCTAAACCATCAGCATCAGGTATTATATCAGTAAATGTTGTACTTTCTAAGTAGTAATTTCTAAACCTAGAAGTACTCTCATTACCTCCCATCGCAGTAGTCCCTTGTATAATACTATCATATCCACCTGCACCTTGGCTATGGTATTTAGGCACATTAAGAGGTATAGGTCTCCACCAGACATCACCATCACGTAATATTATTTCTGGCATTTCATGAACCTTATTTCCATTCTGATCTAAAACTATATCATACTGTTCACCTATTTCGTAATATAATTTTTCATCGTGATCTCGGTCTAATTTTGGTTTTAATATTTCTACAATACAGTTATTATTCCAAAAATGATCGCCACTAGCTGAATAATCACCACCCTCCATTGGCATAGCCTGTGCTACATCAGAATATGTAAACCCTGCTGCATTTTTATTGCTTTTAACCATTAAGAATTGACCACTTTTTTGCATAGGGACAACAGAATCTGTATTTACTCCGTTATTTGCTACGGTATTTATTAATATATTATCTTCTAAATTAGAGGTCATAGTTTTTACACCT
>Ga0208919_1001582_pt1 | contig 12838 bp, 13 predicted proteins | sample 4_EtaG_FD_184076 | JGI IMG/M metagenome (GOLD analysis project Ga0208919, IMG submission 184076) | Marine viral communities from the Subarctic Pacific Ocean - 4_ETSP_OMZ_AT15127 metaG (SPAdes) (version 3) | ecosystem: Environmental > Aquatic > Marine > Oceanic | place: Pacific Ocean | collected...
TAAGTTTCCTGTGCATCGTCGTATTGAACGCCGCTACCTTCAGGTTTTACATCAGCAGTACCGAAACCGCTAAGCATTACTTCTTCTTCAAAAGCTCTGTCAGATGATTCGTTGTCGAATATCTGAGCTGCTTCGTCTTCATAACGTTTGTATTCCAGGCCAAATAGTGCATTTAAACCTGGTTCTAGTTCTTTAACTAGTTGTGCTCGTGATATTGCCATAGTTTATATACTCCTATTATACCCCAACGACGAATGCTTGATATTTGTTGTTAGAAACAACAATCATGTTTGCATACGCTGCGTTGAAGTCACTGTTATCAGGATCCTCTGCTCTTCTTAGGATTCTCCACTGTTTGCCAGTAGTAGCTGCTGCACCCTCATTAAGAGTAGTGTTGCTTCTACCAGAAGTAGATTCACCGGAAGCAGATGTGTCTGCAACTTGGCCGATTAATGCTTGAACAGTGTGAGCTGTAGCAGAAATCGCTGCGCTTGTTGCGATCTGATATTCCTGGAACGGGTTGTCATTTACAAAAGCAGTTATGTCTTCGCTATTTGCAGGTGTAGTTGAAGCTGGATAGTAGTTGCTCCAAGTAGGTTTTTCCGTCGTAGAAGCATTGTAGAAACAACCGTTGAAAACTCCAACGATTAAATCTGTAGAAGCTGCTGCTGCGCCTTCAACAAAACCACCAGTTCCTGATCCTGTGTTTACGATCAGTTTAACTGGCTCACCATTATAAATAGCTGTACCATGTGCTGCTTTGATAGTGTATTTAGACTGACCACCAGTCGCTGGAGTATTTCCTAGCGTGTTTACTGGTTTAAGTCCGTATCCACTACTTTGTCTATTTGCCATAGTTTTTACCTATTCCTTAGTGTTGTTCATATCTCTATGAACGGGTTAAAAAAATTCAGTAGCGAGGATTAACCTTAGAAACAATAATTAAAAAATTAATTATCCTTCTTTGCACCACCGAAACTATACGTCGTACGCCTTTGATTGCTCATTGGCATACTTGGATGTTGATCCTTGAGAGGTTCGTTTTCGACTGCTTCGTTTTTTGCTTGCGCCATTTTTTTGAAATGTGCATCACGTTGCTTCGCGATCTCCTCCGGTATTCTAGCCAACACTAGACCACCTACTCCTATGTACCCTTTGTATCTACCTGCTTCAATTGCGGGGAAGTTAGAATCTGGGTAGGCATCAGCTCTTACGAGTTCCCATCCCTGTCTTAACTTGGCGGTGATATTTTTCGTATCATCTACGCCCATCGTTTCAAAACGAATCCAACGCTGTCTAAAGCCAGCCGGACACTTGGGTGCATCTAAGTGAGATGAATTCACCCAAACCTTAGGTCGATCAGATTCTGACCTAGTTTGCTGAGCACGAGGGGTTTTAACTTGTTCTTTTTTCATATGCTTATACCTCCTTCATGTGTAACTGTTTCGCATAATCTTCGAGTGGCACGTTTAATTTTTTAGCTATTGCTACCTGTGAAGGCGTGAGCTTCACAGTTTTGCGACCAGGTTTTATACTTCTTGCGGCTGATGTAGACGCAGAAGCAACCGTCTGAACGGGCTTGGTCGTATTAATAGTATCACTCTTACCAAATTTATGAGGAAAGTCAACTCTTATACGCTTGTCAATTTCCGCATAATATTCATTAGTTTTAGGGTCAAACCCTTCTTTTTCCACTAAATCCTTATGTATTTCAAAAGCTGTGAAAGTCATTGCTCGGTCTTGACCGAACCAATTATTTTTCTGAGCCCATGATTCTGCCATAGGATCTGGCGCTGGAGTATCTTTTGGAAGCTCCTTAGGGGTTTCCCTATGTCGTAAATAATCCCTATCATCGGGAGTCTTTACAACTTCTTTCGTATCTTCTCTCATCTTAGCTGCTGCATTGAGTCTAGCTTCTTCAATAGACAGAGCTGCAATCTTTTTATTAGCTGCAACTTGTTTTTGAACATCACCAGTTTCAATAGCTGATGCTAGTTCTCCTTGAGCAGATTTTAATTGATCGGATACTTTATCAGAGAATGCTTTGTCGTATTTAGCTTCACTCGTTTGAAACTGTTCTTTTACAAGATCAATTTCTCTTTTTGCTCCTTGAGCATAGTCGAGTGCGGCTTTTTCTCTACGTTCCGCTTCTCTCATCTTACGAGTTAGTTTAGAAATTCTTTTTTGAACTCCTTCACTATACTCTTCTAATTTCGAATCGTCTTTCTTAGGTTCTTCTTTTACCGGTTCTTCTTTAACCTCTTCTACTTTTACTGGTTCTTCCTTCTGTTCCGTTGTTACTGTTTCTTCTTTAGAAGTTTCTTTTACCGTATCATCAGGTAAATCAACTTCGGCTCCTGGACCACTAGTATCTAGTGGAACCATCTTTGATTCCTCTTTCTTTTCTACTTCTTGTTTTTGCTCTTCTGGCATAGTTTTTTCCTCCTTCTATGTTTTAAAACTCGTGGACGATGTCCTCCGGGTCTTTTATGGTTGCGATGATTTCATCATCGTTGAGTAATCTAACTTCTCCACCTTCTATTTTAAACCGAGATCCTGCATAACGAGCGAAGATTACCCAATCGCCCTTCTTGCACCATGGACCTCTAGGAAATTTATCTTTATCTTTATAACAATCAGGACCCATTGCAAGTATGTTTCCACATACCGTAGCAAGTTGTTGTCGCTCGACTTGTTCATCAGAGAAGTAAACTCCCCCTTTACTTTTTTTCTTCCCTTTAAAGGGAAGAACTAAAATTCTCCAACCAGTTGGTTGTGGCAACTTGGCTGATTCTTCTTGATATTTTGTTTCTAATGCTAATTTAATATTTGGATTTGTTTTTGGGGATGTCGATGATGTTTCCTGTGTTTTTTTCATATTGCTCCTTTTTTTCTAGCAGGTTGGATATCTCCTGTAAGATGGCTTCATAAGCCTTTATTTGACCTACGTTATACTTGTAGGATTCTATATTGTCAACACTTCCAGATGTTATAGATAATGTTAACGCTTCTAATGTTTTTCTAATCTCTGTTCTTAATCTTAGTACTAAATCTAAGTTTTCCACTTATCCCTTTTTATTCATTTTTCTAAAAGTTTTTGCTAAGTTATATCTTTTAGAACCTGGCGGGCACGTCTTGCTCCCGAATTTTTTACCTGTGCATGGTTTATCTGTACGCATGTTTTTTGTAGCTTTTTGAATCCAGTTCTTTTTGCTACCACCTTCTTTAGCTCCCACTCTTATAGGAACTCCTCCGCTAGGATAGTAATCTTTATTAGCACTAAAATACTTAGGCATAGATTTAGCGCTATTGTCTTGATATCCGCTTCCAGAACCACCATGTCTATAGTTAGCTCTTTTGCTTCTTCCTTTAATTTCTATTCCAGGCATTATTTAATTTGACAGCCAACTTTTTTTCCACTCATAACTGCACCAGCTGAACCACCATGTCTTAAACCAACACGACCACCTGTTTTGTAGCCTTTGTTTAGTTCTCCGACAACTCTTTTCTTTTCAGCTCTACGGTTAGGGTTGGACTTCTCAGCATCTATACGACCTACTTCTTCAAGTAGATTTTCTCTTCCAGTATTTGCCATAGTACCTCCTATTTATCCATTGTTGAAACAGCAGAATAAGCTCTTTTACCTGCAGCTTTTTCCGCACCTTTAGACTCATCTCTTCTAGCTTTGAAGCTTTGAGACTTAGTAGACTCTGCTCCATCTCTAGCACCTAAAGATTCATCAAGTCTATCATCATATCCTTGAGCTTTACCACCACTAGCTTTTTTCTCTCTAGAGTATGGGAATCTTGGTTTATAAGGTCTAGTTCCGAAATCGTTTCTCATAGTATCTCCTTATTAACTTAATTTAATAAAAATGGCAAGCTTACTTTTTAGGGCTCGGTCCGCCATTTTTGAAGACCTGAGTTCCTTTAATACCAAATATTGCAGCAACTACTGTTATCCACAAAGTTTGGAACCAAACTGGTAAATTACCGAAATGTTTAAAGAAGACGTTAATCTTTTCAGTCATCGCCGGATCGTCTGCGAAGACCCCGTAAGCGAGCACAATTATCGGAGCGCTTAATATGATCAAGACGAATTCGTCTTTATAGTCGTTTTGTCGAGCTTCTAACAATTTGCCCTGGTAAGATTCCTCACCACGAGCTTGTCTTTCCGCATGTAAGACTTGTGCATCAGACATTGCTACTTTTGCTCTTTGTTTATTTGCGTAGATTTTAGCTCCTGCTTGTAGGGCCATTCTCGCTAATCCAAACCATGCCATAATTTACTCCTTCAAAAAGTAGGACATATGCGCGTCGCGCGCAATTTTTAGTACCACTTAACTTTTGATTTTTTATCTTTTAACATTCTACGTTGGCCACCTACAGAATTTACTGTTGGTATGCCTTCAGGAATTTTAATCTCAACGCCGCCTTTTAAGTAGCCGTCTTTATTGACGAACTGCTTCTGGTTGATTCCTTTGTAGAAAGGTTCTTTTTTATCTTCTGTTGCCATCTATCCTCCTAAGATTTTGGTCCTTTTAGTGTTTTAACGTCTTTACGTTTCATATTAGCAATGTCCATTTTAGTAACATCACCCATATGCTGTTTTGTTAAAGATGTTTCAGCTCGTAGTATAGCTAAATCTTCGTTTTGTTCAAGCTTATCATCTTCAATTCCTTCTCTAGAAAGAATTTTAGAGGTTTCAACGTTTTTACGTTGTTCCATTTCTTGTTGTTTTCTTTGAGTATCCATAGCTTTTAGATCTACTTCTCTCGATTTAATCTTTAATAATGGATCATGATCAAATTGAGAAGTAATTTTCTTCTCTTCTACCATAAACTCTTCCATAAATTCTGCAATTAATACAGCTTTACGAGCTTCAATCTGTTGAGTCATTTGAACAATCTGTGGCTGAATCTGTTGAGCTATCTGTGGATTCTGATTAGCCATCTGTTGCATCTGCTGAATTTTTTGAATCTCTTCTTTAAATTCCATTTGAACTTGTTCCTGAGCCATTAAAGAAATGTGTTCTAGTATATTCTTTTCAATAGCAGCCATGACGGTAGGATTATTACGAACCATGTTTAAAGCCATAAAATGTAAGTGCGCACTAACGTGTGCTCTATGATCTTGCCCCATATAAGCCTGAAAGGGTTTCATTGCTAAAGCATCAATGTGCTCTAACGCTGGATCCATTGGCTGTGGGGGTTTAGGAGGAGGTAACACTTTGTCAATGTCCTTGACTCCTAACGCTGAATACATGGAACGATATACTTCATATAAGTTATGCAATTGTGGGTTAGATGTAGCTAACTGAAGTTCAGTTTGAGCTATACTTATTCTTTGCGTCTGCGAAAAGATATTCGGATCCGCAACAGGAAGAATATCAACCCTATCGTCAAAATCTGCTGACTTGATCGTTCTCTGTGCACCAACAACATCATAAGGATATTCTGGTGGCAGATACTGACCAAATATTTTTGCAAGTAATTTGAACTCATCTCTAAGAGCTGCATACAATCTTTTGTGAATTGCACTCATCACTCTTGAGCCTCGTTCTAATAAAGCGACAGTCGTTCCAACTGCTGCTTGTTGATTTCCATCACCGACTGCCATGTCAGCAATAGATGCAAATCGTTGTCCTGCCTGTACAACCGTTCCTAATAATTGGTATAGAACCGGTGAAGGTTCTTTGTAAGGCAAATTCATAAATGAATCTTTTAAATTTCCTCCAGGTGCATCTACGTCTCTCCATTCACCTGGTTGTAAAGGAGAAGCATCATCTCTGATTCGAATCCCCCTCATTTTAAATCCGGCTGGTAAATTGGATAAAGTACCAGCATCTAATAATTGGCGGAGAGCGACCGTTGCGGTACGACTCAGTCCGCCAATCATATGTATTAATCCAAAGCCGTAAAATCCTAGTCCAGGCAGAAATTTGAAGTGGACAAAATATTGGATCTTACTTTTCGTTGGATCGTTGGGCGCATAGTTCCTTCTTATCGAAAGAACTGAGCGGCTACCTGCATCGATGGTTACGATGTATGGTAGTTTGATCCCAGTAGGTTCTCCGGTTTGTGGATTGATATCTTCGAAGCCTTCCAGGTTCAAATTTATGTGACACTCATACAGAGTGTAAATATCTTCGGGCTTAGTTTTCTTTTGCCCATCTAATTCTCTTTCCTTTTGTGTTAAAGGATCTTCAAACATTGTAGGGGTTCCCAGATTAATATCTCTGTAGAAACCAGCCACTTGTTGTTTTTTAATCTCGTTGCCTGACATTTTAAGAACATGAATAATACATTCAGCATCTTCTAAGTTAGTAGCCGAATAAGGAACGAGTAAATCATCGGCTTGTACAAATTCAGAAACCGCTTGTTGTTTCATAGCGTTATAATAAACTTTTTTAAATGTTGAACCGGCTAAAGGTAAATAGAAAAGCATTTTATCAAAATCGGCATCATAGCCTTTCATTTGATCCATCAACATATAGTTCATGTAATTCTTCACGCGTTTTGCTTGTTGATCTTTTTGTGGTGTGGGTACTCCCATCACTTGAGTTCTTATAGGTCCATCTGCTGGTAATAATTCTTTATAGGCGCCTGCTTGAAACTGCGTCACTGCTTCTGCTAGTACAGGGTGCGTGGCTCCCGAAGCTCCATCAAAAGGCTGCGTTCTATTGTAATATTTAAATCCTAATAAATCTAATCCTTCTACATACGATTGTTCCCATTCCTTACGGGACATTTTATAATCCATATGTTTCTCAAAAAGATCAGAACCTAAAGGTCCTAAAACATTGGCTGGTAAAAGTTCCGATAAATTTGCAAAGTGATCATTGGGATCTTGGGGATTAATTTGAGAAGGATCAAAATTAACCTCAACACCACCATCCGCTAATTCAGTGACTGCTGGGTTATCTGAAAGTTTCTCAACACCTTCTACTTCAACGTCAATATCTTCCGCTACACGGTTCTCGCCAGGATCCGCATCTAGCTTTTCAATATTAGGTAAAGCTTTTTCTATAGGTGTATATTTTTTATCTTCTGGTTGTTCTGCCATTTTTTAATCCACTGGTTTGTTTTATAACACCATACTTCTTCAAAGGCAATCCTTGAGGTAAAGGTCCTCGAAGAGGGGGTATGGTTTTAGTTAATCTTTTCGGCTTTTTAATAGTCATCAGGCATCCTATCATCTATATAATTTCCGTACCATTCTTCTGGCTCTAATTCTCTTGCTTGATCAAGTTCAGACTGAACTCTTCCTTCTGCCCAATCCACTTGTTTTTCTCCCTTAGTTAAACCTTCAATTTTTGTGCCTTTAGCAAACTCTTCCATGCTACGACCATTGCCGCCTAGAATATCATCTATTGTATCATGAGTCACCATATCCCAATCAACTCCTCCATCAGGATCGACCATACGCGGTGCATCATCTACCACTTGAAACTCTCCACTAAAATAAGTAGGTTTTTGTCCAGGTTCTATTTCCAACCAACGGGGACCTTCATAAGATACATTCCATTGACCTCCATAAGCATTATCTCCCATTATAGTGTAATCATCACCCCTTTTGGTAATTTCCATTCCTGGTAAAAAATCATCGGTGCCTTTAAATGTAGATATTCCATCTCCTTCATAAATAAGTTTAGGTTGAATCTTTTGAATAAAAAGTGGAAACCATTCAGGCATCTGACTTGTTCCTTTAACCATTGGAATTAATCCATCAGTAGCTTTAGTCACCGGACTTATTTTTAAAACTTTATCTAAACCCATAGCTTTCAAAGCTGCAAAGGTTCCCATAGTTCCAGCCATGGTAATAAAATCTCTTCGACTTTGTCCCGAAGCATCTAAATGATCCATGATCCTTTTATTTAAAGCACTTACTTTTTCAGGCGTCTTAGCCATTGTATTCATAAATTGACCCACCCTTTTAGCTCCGTATAGATAACCTAATGGCATAGCTATATCAGTACCTAATTCAACAAGGCCACCTAAAGATGTCGGAGCATCCGACGATCCTCTTTTTTTCATATTACCGACTTGTTCATCGATTAAAGAATCGAGTCCCACTTTTTCAGACCAACCCCAACCTGGTGAAACATTTTCAATAAAATCTAAACCTTGTTCTTTCCAACCTGGTCCTGTTGCCACGTCATGAATAAACTGACCGGCAGCTCCTGGGAATCGAATTGAAAATTCTGTTGCATTCATAATGCCTTTTAAAGCTTTAGAACCATAGTAAGGATAATTTCTAACATCGACGGCATCTCCGAATCGTCCTAATTTATTTTTAACCATATAACCTTCATCGGTTGGAATATTATATTCCATTTGAATTTCTCTTAAGAGTTCTTCGTACGTTTTCTCTTTTGGTTTAGCAGGAGACATACGTGTTCCTTCACGGTACTCGACTCGTGGAATAACCGGCCCACCATCAGCATAAGCTCGAGGACCACTTTTATAACGTGACTCGGTTCCTACTTTACTTGGAGAAAACCAATCACTCATTACAAAAGTTTCAAAAGTTTTTTTATCATGAGGAGCACTTATTTTTTGAGAAGCAATATTAGCCCAATCTTGTTTAAGATTAGTTTTCATATATAATAATTCTTCTGAAGTCATATCTTCAGCACTTTTACCCCACAACGATTTTCCTTCATTTAATAATTTAGGTTGAGCGGTTGCTAAATCAAAAATAGCTACGTCAATCCCTCCCTGATTTTGGAACATTCGTCCCGACACATCCTTAGGGCGAGCTTTTAAAAATTCTGTAACTTGATCATCAATTCCTTTTTTAGTTTTAATAATTTTATTATTGATTTCCGTAATAGCTCCAGCATCTTTTTTACTAATTTTATCTCCTGCTTTGTACTTATCAAAATAAGGCTGAAGCGCTTTATAGGGTTTAACTAATTTATTCTGAGCTGTTTTTAAAATTCCTTGATTAACATCCCTACTTTGCCAAGAGTAAGTATCCGGTTTTACTAATAAGTCTTTATGCTCTCTAATCCATTTAATTTTAGGAGTATGCTTTCCTTGACCAAAAAAATGAAGAGGAAATTTATGAGCCAATTCAATATCCCCTAACTCATATTTCTTAAAAATATTTTTAATCCGACTAGGAATATGTTCTGCTTTAATAGCTTTTCCTAAAGTGACCGGTTCTTTTAAGCCTAAGAAAGATTTACTGATATCACCCATTAATCCTTCCACAGCTTTAGAAGTTTCTTTTCTAATCTTATTAATACGGCCAGGATCGGCTAAGGCAGCTTTACGCTCAATTGTTTTCTTAATGTTGTTTAAAACATCCCCTAATAAAACTTTTTTATTTTGACCTGCTCCTTCAGTTTTAACTCCCTGATAATGGTTGTCAGCCAAACCTGATTTTTGCTCTAACCCTAAAATCTTTTTAAGATCAGTTTCATTCACCATGGTTTTAGCAGGATCTATTTCAAGTTCCTCTATTCGAGTATAAGTATCGTCTAAACCACTTCCTCCTTTTTTAGTAATCTCAGTCATGCTGGTATTACCAAAAGGTAAATCGGCAAAAGTTCCAAACTGTCCTCCAACTTTAAAATCAAAAGTATCAACTAGGTTTAATTTTTTTACTGCATCGTTTAAAGTTTTAGTATCGCCATGATAACCAAGATCCTTTTTTATTTCTTTAAATTTTTTACCTGTTAGAAGTTGATATTGTTTAACCCCATTCCACCATCTAGGATCTAACAAATTTCCTTTAGTTCTTTTTAATTCTTGGAGAAGAACCTCAGGCTCTAAATCTAAAGAAATTTTATCCTTAATAATAACTTTACTAAGATCAGGCCACTCGGCTCCCCTTCCCAGCATTTTTATGTCACTAATAGTTTGACCTGTTTTTCCCACCGGTCTAGGTGCTAAAGTTGCAAGATTACCCATTATGTCATCAATAGATATTCCTGAGCCAGGAATCTTGGGCTCGTTAAATTCTTTAAGAGAGATAAAATCAGCGTCCTTAGATTCAACCGCTTTAGGTGGAAAAATTTCATTCCATTTTTTAACAATCTTTGGCCAATCAGTTTCAATAGCTTGCTTGACAGCGCCCGCCTTATCATAGTTCTGTCTTACTAATCCCCCATCCGCATGCATCGTCTCGTTACGAACATCAAAGTCTTCTAAGAATCTTTCGTGAATACCGGGGTCAAAAGGATCTTTAGGAATATAAGCCCAAGGAGGATTCTTATCGTATCCCCAAGGATAAATATTATCGTTTTTAACTTGCTCACCTATTTTGATACCTTCTTCTCGAAGAAGGTCTGGCGTGTTAGGCATCTCCTCTTCAAAAAAACTTTCTCCATATGTATTTGATGAACCATATTGAGGATTTTGTTTTGTTAAAAGTTTTGGATTATCAGAACTCTCTAATCCCCCAAGATTATAGCGTTGTCCCAGGTTCTGACGTGGAGCATCCAAGTCTATTAAAGTATCTGTGCCGTAATCAATTACTAGTCTTTTAGCCATTAGTATAAATCATATTGGTTAATTAAATTGTTTTGTAAACCGACCACACCACCAGAAGCATAATCCGTTTTACCTGCATCGCCCCAGTCAAAGTCTGCCATAAATTCATTAATGTCAACGCCGGCTTCATCAGCCATCTCACCACGAACCCATTGCATCGCCTCATCAGGATGATCAGCATCTCCGCTTTTCATAACCTCACGGGCTCGTTTTAAAATCCCAATCTCTTGTAAGTTATAACCTTCTTTACCTAAGGTGATATCATCTAACTCTTGATCAAAGTTTTTCATCAAGCGAATATTGAGTCTATCTCGTTTAGGTGCAAGCTCACCCTCTAAAGGCAAACCTTTTTTCTTTGCCCATGCTCTTAAATCATCTATCGTTCCACTCTTTGGAAAATCTTTCATGGCTTCTGCCATGTTTTTATTCATTTGGTCTTGTTCTCTTTTGGCATCAAATTCTTTAGCTCTAAGTTTAACCTTTTCCCAAGCCACATCCATATCATCTCCAGTCTTAACATCCTGAAGCATAAAATCTAAATCATCAGGCTGCATGCTTGTCTTTTTAAAATCAGGGAGTTGAATCAATTTATTTTTAAGCATCGCTCGGTGTTTTTCATCTTTCGTACTTGCCTTCACCACTTTTAGATCCGGTCTGCCTGTTTTTGAACCAGGAAACATTGATGTTTTCTCTTTGATTGAGTCTGTTAATTTCTTATTTATTTTTTCAATACCTTCCATACTTCCTTCAATCGATTTAGTATCCACGGGTTTAATATTCATCACGTTACCCTCCTTATCGTAAGCCTGGTTAAATTTGTAGTCTGATTCTTTTTCAAAGAACTTGCCCGCCTTCTCATCGAAGGTATCCCAAGAAGTGGAAGTACTCTCTCCTGTGTTAGGATCATATTTTGTTTTCATTTTATGACGACCAACTCGATCGATATCGCCTCCATGCGGACCCCAGCTCTCATCAATGCCCGTCATGATAAAGTTCGTGTTCCGTGGATCGGGTCTCGGGAACTTTCCGCCGTATTCAGGATGAACCCTGATTCGCGCTTCTTCTAATTTTTTAATGGCTTTTTCTTGATCTTTAATCCTTTTAGCTGTGTCAGCACTATTTACATTTCCCCACATCGATTCTGAAGTCTTAATCTCATTCAATGTCTCTTTTTCCCAATTAATCCGGTTTTGAAATTCAGTGGGTGTAAAGTATTCTTCCGCTTCACCGATGGTTGGTTTAATCTCCCATTTCTTTTCTTTAACCCAATCGTCCATCGTTGGGCCCGATCTCCATGACTTGGTATCGTCTCTTAACTTTTTAACCAGTTCTTTAAAGACTCCGGGTTGATTTACTGAAGTTTCATCTAAGCCTTGAGGAAGGATATCGAAGATCGTATCCATGTCCGATGAATGAGCGGGCTTAATATGTTCACGTAGCACGCGTATCGGATCAGGGACCTGAAGTTCATCAGGAACGCCTCTTAGATCATCATAATTTTTTAACGAATCACGGACCTTGTCCGTCAGTTTAATAATTCCATTCTTATCTAGGTCAAGCAAAAGTTTTCTAGCAACGGCTCGGTTATAAGGAGCATCTTTCCAGAAGCCTTTACCATAGTTCATCCATTTTAATTTCTCTTGACGTTCGGCTTTACCTACTTGATCAAAAGGATCGTCAGCAGATTTTTTTAAATCCTCGGCCAACTTCATTATTTTTTCCATATCTTGTTTTAAACCCATCCCTGATGTTTCTATGTCTTTAGCCGCGTCATCTAAATCTTTCATGGATTTATTGAGATCTTCCATATCTTTGAAAAGGTCAGGAGCAGGCTCTGTTAGGTCTGATGATAGTTGGGAGGGTTTAACCTTAGCTTGTTCAGCTGCATAAACATCTAAAGGATTCTTACCATCCTTAATTAAAATTTCTTCTGAGTTGTCATTAGCCTTTCGTAAATTTTTTAACATATCATAATTATCCAACAGATTCTTCTTTTGTTTAGAAGAAAGAGTCACCTGATTTTTTATAAGATAAGTTAAAGATTTTACTAAATCCTTAGCAATGTCATTTTCGTATTGTTTAATTAAAAAATAATGTTTATCTCGACCAATCGCAGAGACGTTGTATTTATAATTACTAAAAGGATTAGAGACTCTAGATCCAATCGTAGTAAAATTACCCGCTTCTTTTCGGGTCATCATTCTAGCCACACTAGAACCTTTAATCCCTTGCTGTTGAAATGCTTTTAATAATTCGTCTATTTTTGCCATTAATAATATACGTGTTTCTTATCAGAAACTTTCGTATCCTTATAATCTTCTGGGTGACTGACTAAGC
>Ga0208919_1001583_pt1 | contig 12816 bp, 21 predicted proteins | sample 4_EtaG_FD_184076 | JGI IMG/M metagenome (GOLD analysis project Ga0208919, IMG submission 184076) | Marine viral communities from the Subarctic Pacific Ocean - 4_ETSP_OMZ_AT15127 metaG (SPAdes) (version 3) | ecosystem: Environmental > Aquatic > Marine > Oceanic | place: Pacific Ocean | collected...
CCACAGGACCACCTTTATTTCTTTTTAAAACACCTCTACCTACTAATACATCCTTTTTAGTGACTTTCCCATCACCCGTTAAGTCGGGAAATTTGCCTTTCTTGGGTTTACTAGCAGAGCCACCTTTGCTAAGTTTCTTGACCATACCGCCACCACGCATTTTCTTAGCCATTCCACCTGCACGCATTTTTTTGACAGCACCACCTGCTTTCATTTTCTTCATCATGCCACCACCACGCATTTTCTTAACCATACCGCCACCACGCATTTTTTTGACAGCACCACCAGACTTCATCATAGCCATTTTTTTACGAGGACTCATTGCCATTTTTTAATCTCCTATAAAATAATTCACGTTTTTGATAAATTTCATCACTATTATATTCATCTTTATAACAGTCATAATACCCTAATTTCTTAATTTTTTCTGCTGATTCTTGCAATTTTGTTAGTCTTTGAACAAAAATAAGACCATATTCTTCATCAACTAAAGGTTCAAAACTTTCCCCTTCTAAATTATCATTGTCATCTCCCTCTGGGTGAAAGCCCATTAGCCACATATCTTTATCAATAAAAAACCCTTGGGATATGGCATCATTTAATTGTTCTAAATATTCGTGGAACTTTTCATACTTATCATAGGCTGTATCCACTAAAATAATTAAATCATACCTATCATCAAAGGTAGATATAAGGGTATATAAACACTGATAATCTTTGTCATGCTTGAAAACAATTCCTACTTTATCTTTGTCCCATGCTGCTCGTGCGTAAGGACATGCAGGAAGATTATTAAAAGCTTTGTTCTTTTTTTCTAAAACATTCGCTGACCATCTACGAATCTCAGCTTCAATAAGCTTTTCTTGAGGTGTTCCAAAAGGTACGGCTGTCATAAGTATTTCGTCCTTTTTCTTCTGTCATCCATTACAGCACCACACCCTTTATTCATTCTAGAGACGCAACCCCCTTTACTTAACTTTCTTACTTTAGCTTTTGGAGTATTAGCTACAACCGTTTTACCTTTACTGCCTTCACGTTTCTTTTTCTTTGCAGTAGACGCTCTTTCGCTCTTACTTAAACTTTGAGCTTTTGCTCTAGGTAAACAACGATCTGGATTCTTTTTATCTTTGGAAGTACCACATTTACCTTTGATATTTCCACTACTATCTATTCTTACCCAATCTTCTTTAAGCCATTGTTTAAGCTGACCCACGCTTTTTCCTTTTGCTTTTCTTAGCATAATTTGGGTCTTTACAATACTTTGACGCAGCTAGATTTGCATACGCTGATGGGTAAGTGTCAAAAGTTCTTTTTGCCCAAGCTTTTCCAGAAGGACATATTTTACCTTTTGATTTTGGTTTTGATCGCACCGCACCACCTTTTCCTAATTTAACAACACATTTCATAATATTTTACCTACTATTTCTAAAATTGTACTTGTGTGTGGAGTCATAAATAAAATAACTATAATAGCCATCCATTTAAAATTATTAACTCGTTTGTCTAATTTATCAAAACGTGAATCTAACTTTTCTAAAGTAACTTGAATCTGCTCATACCTTTTATCGCAAGATGCTTCATGTTTTTCTAATTGTCTTAAAACTTCTTCAGGAGTCATATCATCACCATTTTACTTTATTAGCCCAATAAGCTGCTGAACTCTTCCCTTTAGCAATATTTTTACCATGTCTTGCTTTAAAAGATTTACGTTTAGCTTTCATACGAGCTGATTCACCTTTTTTAGGCTTACCCGCAGTACCTGACACTTTCCCAACTTTTTTACCTTGTTGTCCAAAACGGATAATTTTTTCTTTCCCGTCATAACAAGATTTTACTATATGAGATTTTTTAGGGTGCGAAGGGGTACGCCTTGGCTTATTGCAAGGCATACTCTTTTTATTTACTTTTTTTGCCACTTAATTAAGCAAAGAATACAGTAACACCATCACAAGCAGTTAAATCTAAATATACATCTGTCTCAAACAATATTCCATTTTCAGGAATATTCAAAGAATGTACATCGCTTGTGGTGTAAGTTAAGGATAGCTTTGTTGTGCCACCAGAACCACCGTCTTTTAAAACTACTGCAGGGGAACCAGAGCCAGAAGTGTGAACAACTAATTGTTTTACTCTAGCCCTACCACCAAAAATAGTTCCATCAGAAGTTCTAGTTACGGCAATTACATCAGATAATGCCATGAGTTACTCCTTATGCAGTTGGTGAATCGGAACTAAGACCAAAAAATTTGAGTGCAACAACGCCACCAGCACCCGCTGTGCCAGAGATTACAACTTCAACTTCATCGGCTGTTTCTGTAGCAGCAGTAGTTGTGCCACCAGACATTCCTAAAACTCCATTACATGGGAAAAAACCTTTAAATCCTGTGCTATTAATTGCAACAGTAATACCATCAACATAGCCATCAGTATCCGCATCAGTGCCAATATCAACTAGGTTTACCGCATTAGCTGCAGCACTTGTTACAGTAATAGCAACTCCCATTGGTATAAAATTAGAAGGTATACCGATAGAAGACTCTTTGTGATCTGTACCTGAAGCAGCAATAGTAATGCTTGTTGAGTAAGTAGACAAAGTCATATCATTAGTTAATCCACCTGTAGTTGAATTTTTAATAATAGTTTTAAATCCATTTTCAGAACGAACTGGACCATTAAATGTAGTGTTAGCCATCATATTTCCTTTTGTAGAAGGTTTACCTTTGTTATCTCTACAACGTCTGCTAGGTCAGTTAACAAAGAAAAAAATCCTAGAAAATAGGGGGTTTTTACACCCCCTGATTTGGTTATGCTCCAGCAGTACCAAAAACTGATCTCCAGTCAGATACACCAAAACTGTATCTTTCTCTAGCTTTAAACCTCATGTTTCCTGTATCAAAATCGCCTTCCATGGCAGTTCTGATAGGAGTTCTTTGGAATAATTTAAAGCCGTTAGGAGCGTCAGTCTTAATGAAGTAAGCATCTGTGTCAGTCAAGAAGTGGTTTACAACCGCTCCGTCAGGTAACATACCCATTGACTTCATAGCGTTTAGATCATTGTCTGCTGTTCCCGATCTTAGAGTAGAGTTTAAAACTCTTTCAGCAATAAATTGCAACTCTTTAGGAACAATTAGTTTTGTTCCTCTAACCGCAATCTTTAGACCTCTTTCGTCTGTAAGACCAGCAATATCAATCAACATTTGCTCAAGTGAAGTTTCATTCAAATCAGCAGCAGTAGATAATTGATTTCTTTGGTTACCAGACAAAGAAGGGTGAGCAGATGAACAAAGAGCAGCACCGTCCCCAACAGGGAAAGTAGTATCAAACGCATTGTTTAAAATTGCTGCAGCTTTAATCTGCTTTGTTTGTGACATTGAACGAGCAAGGGCTTTTGTATATCTAGACGCAAGTCTGTCATACAAGTTATCCTCAATTGCTTCTTCAGTGATACTGAAAGCTAATGCAATTGTCTCGTGTGTATATCTAGAGGTGTAAGTTTCTTGTGCATCGTCAAAAGATATAGCACCACCTTCACCTTTAACAGGTGCGGTGCTAAATCCAGAAAGCATTACCTCTTCCTCGAAAGCACGGTCTGAAGACTCTTCATCAAAGATTTCAGCGTGTTCGTTATCGTAGCGATCGTACTCAAGTCCAAATAAGGCATTTAGACCCGGCTCCAGCTCTTTCGCTAATTGTGCTCTTGAAATAGCCATAGTTTATCCTTTCCTAAATACCAGTTGAATCTGCTGTAGTCTGTGAATCAGAACTAGAAGCAGGTGAATTAAAGTGGAAGTTAAATCGTACTACAAAGTTAACACCCGCTGCGTCATAGTCAAGATTAGCTATATCTGTAGTTAATCCGACAATTCTCATAGCAAGAGTTGCTGTTGTAGCAGCTGTACTAATATCTAATTGTCCAGTAGAACGACCATTATCTGTAGAACCAGAAGTGGCTGTAGCTAAAGAACAGTTAGAAAATACGTCAGCTAGTGCTGTTGCTCTGTTTGTAACAGACTCATCAGCAGCTACCATATATAACTGATTAGGGTTGTCAGAAACAAAAGCTTTGACAGGAAAATTTGTGTCAACGCTTACGTTATTAGACCCCGGCCAATAATTTTTGAAAACAGTCTTCTTAGAAGCTGAATCCACATACTCAACGCCCATTAGGACACCTAAAAATGGAACAGTACCACCGTTTGCATTACCAACAATATCAATCACACCTGCCGCTAAAGGTATTACAGGTGAATACTGATAAATAGCATTTGTATTGTCGTTTGCAATTTCATACTGAGTTACCCCAGTTGAATTTGTTGCACTGCCATTTAGACCTATTGGACGAAGACCAAAAGATGTATCTTGATTTGCCATTTAAATCTTCTCCATAAATAAATTAATCTTTTCGAGCACCCCCAAAGGTAACTCGACTCTGACGGTCAGGTTTACTGATCGTCATGGTTGAATGTGCATTTTCTCTCATCATATCTTGGTCAACAGCGTTTTGTTGGTCTGTATTTCGTTGTGCAAAATAATCAGTCCTTTCTTTCACTGTATCCAAAGGTATACGAGCTAAAACTAATCCGCCAACACCGAAAACCCCTTCAAATTTCCCTGAATCAATTACTGGAGCTTCAAAATCGGGATACTCATCTCTTCGAACAAGTTCATAACCTTCTCGAATTCTTGCAGAAATATTTTTGCGGTCATCAAAACCTCTTACTTCTGCTCGTATCCAACGATGTTTAAAACCCTCTGGTGCAGGGGGAGCATCCAACATTGATGGTGGAGCCCATGGTTTTCTTTTGGCTGTCTTTTCTCTAGAAGAATTCGTTCTAGGAGATCGTGCTATCCCTTCAAATTTTTTTGTATCTGTCTTTGCTGTCATATTATATCTCCTTAATTTCTAACGTATTTTGCGTATTCTTCTAACGGCACACCCAACTTTTTGGCTATTTGCACTTGGCTAGGGGTGAGTCTAACCTTTCGATTGCGTCCATTAGACGTTGGTGCAGTCGATGAACGAGAAACTCCCGCCACAGACTGAGTAACTTTTCTAGGTGATGTCTCGCTTTCGACATTACCCTCAAATTCTCTTGGAAACCTATCTTTAAGTCTCCTATCTAACTCATTATAGTATTCATCAGACTTGCCGTCAAATCCTTCGTCCTCAATTAATCTTTTATGAATACCAAAAGCAGCATAAGTCATTGCTTCATCTTGACCAAACCATTTATTCCTAGATGCCCAATCTTCAGCTTTTGGATCAGCTTTTTTAGGAGCTTGTTGCTGTTGAGTTTGAGGTTGTTGATAAGTAGGTTGCTGTTCTTCTTGTTGCTTTTCCTGCTCTTCTCTTTGTTGTTGAGCAACTTTAGCTTGATCGTATCTATCTTTAGACACCGCAAGTTGAGTAAGTCTTTGTTGAGCAGAAACAGTAGCGTCCGCATCCCCAAGCTCTACCGCTCTTTTTAAATCAGCTTCAACTTGTTTTTGCTCTACTTCTAAACGACCACCGTATTCGGTCATATAACCTTGGTCTAAACTTTTGAGCCTTTGTTTGATTTGACTCGATTCGTCTTGGACTTGTTGAGCGTAACGTATCGCTTCTTCCCTCTGCCTTTCAGCTTCACGCATTTTTTTCGTAAGTTTATTAATGCGATTCTGAACAGAGTCTGTATACTGATCGTGCTCATCTTTCTTTTGAGGTTTTTCCACCTCAACTTCAGGTTTCTCTTTAGTCTGCGACTCAATCTTGGTAGTTTTTTTAGATGTCTTCTCATCTTCTTTAATTTCAACTTCAGTGTCTTCATTTGTTTCCAATTCCAACTCTACTTGTTTATCGTCTGTCTGTATTTCTGCCATTTTCTATCCTCTAAAAGCTAACAATATCATCAGGGTTTTTAATTGATGCTAAAACCTCATCATCATTTAATAATCTAACTTCCCCACCATCTATACGGAATCTAGAACCTGCGTATCGAGGAAAGATAATCCAATCTTTTTCTTTACACCATCCTCCGTTGGGAAATTTTTCTTCGTCTTTATAAGCTAAGTTTCCTAGCTTTAAAACATAACCAACCACAGTTTGTATCTGTGTATCATCTAAAACTTGTGTTGGAATATGTAAACCACCTTCTGTCATGGCTTTACCTCTGTAAGGTAATACCAAGATACGCCATCCAGTTGGACTAGGCATACGCTCTAAAAGACTATCGGTAACTTCAGAAGGGTCTAGAACGACTTCTTCTTTAGGTTTATATAGGGGTGTTACGTTCTCTTTTTTATCAGTCATCAAATTGCTCCTGTTTATCCAGCAGGCTCGAGAGTTCCTGCGAAAGGTAATTTAATGCAGTAAGTTCACCCATAAGTTCCCTATACTGCTCCATGTTTTTGACTCCATTGTGTTCTAATACATCTAAAACACTACTTCGTCTTTCTTTTATCTTCTTTTGCACAAACTGTACAAAGTCAATTTCGCTCATATCAGAGTATTCTTACAATAAAAGATAAAAGAATACCATATCTTATACTAAATTGGAATTTATTTCAAAGTGTGGACCATCAATAAATGGTCTTTTACCTTCTTTTCTCCTTGTATCAATATAATCGTTCATTGCTTCTTCCATAGTACCTTCCCAATCAGCAATGTTTCTAATATGCCAAGATGCTCCCCAAACAATCGGTACACCATATTCAATGGCTCCTTGTTTCATCGCATCAGCAATATCATCATAAACTTTTAGTTCCCAACACCCTCTTCCACCAACATATGCCATCAGATCAACAGCTAAACCTTTTAAGTGTTTACTGTTCATTGTTTTTGACGCACCCGCTGCTACAAGCTCCTTTTGTTTTTCTAGTGTTCTAACACCTTCAATAACACCAAAATCTACTTTGGTAACACCTATAGCATACTTTACGACTTTGATTAAATCTGGGTCTACATTATCTAATCGATCTAATGATCGTTGTGATAATTTAAAACTCATTTAGTTAATCCTTTGTTTTTTTCAAAAGTTCTTAATCCACCTAATCCCAACATACCTAACAATACCGTCATCAAACTATCCATATCAAACTTAGGTAATTGATCTACCGTAAATGTTTCTGTTGGAAAACTTGCTAAAATAAAAACAACAATAGGGTAAAGAATAAAATGATAAGCTAACGCCACACCACATACCCAACCAATAAATGGTCTCCATCCTGCAACAAAAATACTGCGATGCTGTGCTTCTGCTTTATTGACATCTACTTGTGCCATATTGCTTTCATGGGCATGTTTTTCTGCCATTGTAGCAATATCATGGGCTAATTGATTCTTTTGGTCTTTATCTTCGATAAATTTATCCAACAATCCTGCCACGGGACCGATCAAACTTTTTAACATGTTGTCTCCTAGAAAAAGGGTAAGAATCCACCTATACCTGAACTAAAAGAACCCTGAAATGGATAACCATAAACAGGTGGCATATAGCGATTCATCATTTGTTGTTGATAATATTGGTTTTCTTTTGGTAAATACATTTGTGGGTAGTTACCATAAAATGAGGGCTGTTGAGTATTCTCTTGATTAAATACTCCTGTTTGTAAACTACCTAACTTATCTAATCGGTTATTTAGTCCAGAAAACTTATCTTCCAACGAACCTAACCTTTGCTCCATTGTTTGTTGGGGTTGTGGCATCTGTGGTTGAGGTATTTGTGGCTGTGACATCATCGGTTGATTTACCGTTGGCATCTGCATGGGCATACTAAATTGTGGTGCTAAATCCATTATCGTGACCTACTCATATACGCTGTTGCTCCAAAGTAAAAACCTACAATGGAGGCTTGTCCTAAATAAAATAATCCTAATAAATCAGCTAATGCTGATACTCTTGTTTCTGAAACAAGAGGTAAAAATAACAAAAGGGTAAAAGCAATCATACTACCAATGGCTGTCCAAGACATCTGTTTTTGAGCGTGGCTTTTCTCTTCTCTTAATTCAAGCTCTATCATTTCCTTTGACTTTGCTATTTCTGCATCGTCCACTGTGCCATCGTGATTTAAATCAAACTCATTGTAGCGACTTTCAGGCTCTAGTTTTTTTACCATTCTTCTTTTTTTCCGCATTATCTAATGCAATAGCTACAGCTTGTTTTTGCTTATATCCTTCTCCAATAAGTTTTTTAATATTCTTACTTATCGTTTTTTCCGATGATCCACTCAATAAAGGCATCTATTTTTTTCTCAACAACTAGTATAACGCCCAGAACGGAGAGCAGCACCCATTCCTCGCTTTTTTCCAGTAACTTTCTTACCGACTGCCGTATTTGGTGTAGCTTCTTCGATACATTGTGCATAGGGTATTGATCCTTGTCCTTGAATTTCAGCGACTTTACTTGGAGCTGGTGGCTCTTGTATTGGTGCACCTAAAATTTTAACTTTTGACATAACTATTTTCCTTTATTTCGTTGTTTAATCATTTCTCTTTGATTGGTAGCTTGTATTCTTTCTCTGGCAATATTTGTTTGACTATCTATTCTTTCATCAAACTGCCTAGACCTTTCTGCCATCTTCTGTCTTTCAAGTTGAATCTTCGCTTGGTCATTTAAAGCATCTGCTTGAGCTTGTTGCTGTTTAATACCTAATTCTTGCTGTTTTAGAGCAACAACAGGGTCAGCACCTTGCTCTCCACCACCTGCAATCTGTGCACTTAACATCTTCACATTCTGCATTTCTTGAGCAATAATCTGTGCTGTCATTGCTTCATACTCAAGCATTTGATCTTCCGTTGGAGATAAACCTTGATTTTGTTGCATGAACAATACCATTGTCTGCTCTTGTGCTTTAAGTTTAGCATGTTCCATAACGTGCTTTTGTAAATCAATTGCTACCTTTGGACTAGCTAGTGCTAATGGAGAAGAACCAAAAACTAAGTGTGCCATAATGTGAGCATCGTGATCTTGTCCTTCAAAAGCTTTTAACTCTGTGTTTTCTAGTGCATCAATATTTTCTTGAGCAGGGTCTTTTGGTATTGGCTCATCTGATGACGGTGCTCTAAGAATCTTATCAATATCTCTGACACCTAATGCTTCGTACATTCTTCTGAAAGCTTCGTACATGTTATGTAATTCAGGTGCTTGAGCAGCTAATTGCATTTGTGTTTGAGCTAAAGCAATACGCTGTGCTTGAGAAAATATATTTGGATTTGAAACAGGAATAATATCTACCCTATCATCAAAGTCCGCTGCCATAACAGACTGCTCTGCGTTTTCAATACTGTAAGGATATTCTTGTGGTAAATACTCAGACATTACTTTTGCAAGAAGTTTAAACTCTTGTTTCATTGCATAATGTAATCTCTTATGTATGGCACTCATAACTCTTGTGCCTTGCTCTAACATTGCAACAGTTGTACCAACGGCTGCTTGTTGATTACCGTCTCCTACCTTTAAATCAGTAATAGTTGCAAATCTTTGTCCTGCTTGAACCACAAAACCAAGTAATTGGAACAGCGTTGAATCTGGTCCCTTAAATGGTAAGGGCATCAAGCTATCACGAATCGCTCCACCGGGTGCGTCTACATCTCTAAACTCACCAGGCTGTAGTGGGTCACTATCATCTCTAATACGAAGTCCCCGAGCTTTGAATCCTGCGGGTAGATTTGATAACGTACCTGCATCTATGAGTTGTCTCAAAGCTGCTGTGGCAGTTCGGGAGAGTCCACCAATGGTATGAATTAAACCTAATCCATAAAATCCAAAGCCGGGAAGAAACTTGTAATGCACAAAATACTGTATCTTTCTCTTTTGTGGATCATCCTCTTTGTAGTTTCTTCTTATTGATAAAATTTGACCATTGTCTTCACTTACTGTGACAACATATGGCACTTTAATTCCTGTTGGTTCTCCATCCTCGTCTCTATCTTCATAACCTTTGAGGTCTAAATCAACATGACATTCAAGCAATGTACAGTCATAGTCAATATTACTAGGCTGAACGCCATCAATATAATCAATTTCATTGGACACACTATCAGTTGGGTTCTGTGCAGGATGCACGGGAATATCTCTGTAAAAACCACTAATTTGTTTCTTACGAAGTTCATTTAAATCCATTCTGACAACTTGCGTAATATTTGGGCAAGTATCTAAATCATTAGCTTCATAAGGCACAACTAAATGCTCGGCTGGAACAAACTTACTAACTGCTCTTTCCATTCCGTCATCGTAATAAACTTTCTTGAAAGTTGATCCTGCCAATGGGAGATAAAATAACATTTGGTCAAACTCTGGAGTATATTCTTCCATGACATTAGTCATATAGAAATTCATAAACTCTCGAACTCTTTTAGCCTGTTCTTCTTTCTCTTTAGTAGGAGTCCCCATAATGGTTGTCCTAACTGGACCCATTGGAGGTAATAATTCATTAAATGCTTGAGCTTGAAACTGTGTGGCAGCTTCAGCTAACAACGGATGTGTTACCCCTGTTGCTCCTCTAAAAGGTTGTGTACGCTCTTCGTAATTAAATCCAAGGAGTTCTAATCCATTAGCATACGCATCTTCCCAATCTTTACGAGAAGACTTGTTTGCGTCATACTCACTGACTAAATCAGAAGATAATCGACCTAATTCACTGTCATCGAGTTCTGTTGCAAGGTTTGTGTAAAACTCTCCAGTCATTGGATTGTTTTCAGCAGTAGGGTCTAAATCAATTGTTACACCACCGTCTTCTGTCATTTCAATTTCAATGCCGTCTGGAATGTCGGTCTTAAATGTTGCAGCAGGCATCTCAATTTCTAAATCTGTTTGAGCGTCCTCTACTTTTGGATCGTCAGTAACTCTTTCTATCAAAGATACTGGTGGTGGGCTTTCTGCCATACCTATTTTCTCCCTCGTGTATGTCCCCTAATTGCACAACCGTCAATAGAGTTTTTCTTCTTTCTCTTTAAAGAAATTTCTCCACCCCTTGCTTTTTCAACAGGTATTTTTTGTAACTCATCGTATTTTTCAGCGTTTTCTCTAGTTCCAATACCCGTATAATCAATAAAAATTTCTCCTGTAACAGGGTCAACAATTTTTACTGGTTTAATATATCCACCCTCTAAATAAGGGTCTTCTATAGGTTCTGCTGGTGGAGTCTCAATCTTTTTACTTTTTTTGCTCATAATTTGTCCTTATATTCTATACCTATATTATTCTATATAAACATGTTTCTTGCAACAGAAGACAATGTTACCACACCTTGTGGCTGTTTGAACATGTTTCTCGCAATATGGTTCAATGATCCTACCCCACGAACCTCGCCACCGTCTTTGAATTTATACATAGTCAATTCATCAGCAGAATCAAAATTAATGTCTGGGTATTTTGCAAAAATTTCTTCTAAAGCTTCTTGGTCAAAAGAATTTTCTATTCTAGTTTCAAAATTACCTCTTGATACAACAATTCCCTTTTCAGCTAAATGATTAAATAGCTCTACAGTATCTCTCATAACACTTGCTTGGCTATCTCTTTGATTTTGTTTTCTTAATTCAGGTGGAAATATAAAGTTATTATCCCCTATTCTATTGTTTTTAGTGCCTAAAAACTCTCCTGAATCCATTTTCCACTTACCATCACTACGACCTGACTTACTAATTTTTATGGCAAAATAAGGTTCTAAATTGTCTTTAGACATAAGAACAAATAATTTTTGATCTGGTCCTATAATTTGACACTGACTTCCTATACAATTTTGTAGTTTTTCACCAATAATTGACGCTTTTACATTTCTAACTACATCTTCTTTAGTGTCATGTCTAAACGAATAATTCCCCTCTATTTCAGCTTCAAAAACATCTTTTGCTGGTTTAATGCCTTTGTATCTTTGATAAACATATTCTGCACCAGTTACAGGGTCTATTGCTGTATAAAATTTATCCCCTGATCTTGAAGTCATACTACCCTTTGTATATTCTCCACCACCTTCATTAATTTTTTCTACAATCTCAATTGCAGAATCTTTTTCTTTTACAAAAGAGTTAAAAGAAGTCAAATCATCATCAATTTCTAACCACGACCTTTTACTACCTTTTGTAATGACATTTAAAGGATTGTTTGCTTTTTTTATTTTGTAATAATCTTTGCTTAATACTCTGGTTGGGGAGCGTTTTAATCGCTGCTCTGCTCGAAGAATAATATCAGAAGCTATTTCATCAAAAGAAGAACCCTCTAAATTTTTTTTATTTTTTGCTGCATCTTTAAAAAAAGAATAAATGTCTACGTCTTCTACTCCAAAAAAAGCTTTAAGGTCAGAAAAAATAGAATCTTCAAAGGGATCATCAAAATCACGCTCTCTTATTGTTGATCCTTTAGTCAATCCTCGTTCTAAAGGACTTAATTTTGTGTCTTTTGGCACACCTTCTGGGAAAGACTTCATTAATCTTTCTTGTTTTTTTACTAAAGACTCTCTCACATTTGGATTTATTTTTTTATATATTTCACCAAAAGAAAGTCTTTGTAGATTTTTTAAAATGTTACCCATTTGATTAACGTCTTCTGGTGCAGAAACCAATCTACTAACAAAATTACCCGGGAAAACTTGGTTTTTTAAACCATAAACACGCCGACCTTCATCAAACATTTTTTCTAGAATATCTGACAAATCTTTGTCATAAGGAATATCAGGAGGAGTAAGAGTTGTCCTTACCTTTGAAATTACAAGTTCTTTATCTTTATAGTTATTTGGTTCAAATTCACTAAAATACTTAGGGTCGTCAAGGCGGGAATACTCAGACCTTTCTCCTCGTATTGGATTATCAACAGTAGTAACCAAACGAGTATCTCGGTAAGTG
>Ga0208919_1001586_pt1 | contig 12801 bp, 22 predicted proteins | sample 4_EtaG_FD_184076 | JGI IMG/M metagenome (GOLD analysis project Ga0208919, IMG submission 184076) | Marine viral communities from the Subarctic Pacific Ocean - 4_ETSP_OMZ_AT15127 metaG (SPAdes) (version 3) | ecosystem: Environmental > Aquatic > Marine > Oceanic | place: Pacific Ocean | collected...
AGGTTTGATTGATGAGTGATAGTAGAAAAAATACTTACGAAACATTAGAAGACAGCGCTTTAATTGAAATGGCGTTAGGCTCTAATGTGGTTAATACACCAGATGCGTTTGACGATATGCTCATTGAAAAGCTATCTTTAGAAAAAATAAAAAGCGGTATAGATAGAACCACAGGTGCTCCAAGTAATGTAAGGTTTAGCGTTGGAGCTGCTCAGAGTCCAGAAGATAAATTAGCAACACTGCAAGTATTTTATCCAGATGCTATGCGTGTAGAGGACTTAGATCCACAAAACGGAGCTATGGAATTTGGTTATGGCAACTTTGCTTTTACCAATCCCGAAACAGGACAGCTAACTTTATATGATGAATTTAACCCAAAATTTTTAGGCGTACCGATACCAACAGGAAGAGATTTTCTTGATGCTGGTCCAGAGGTAGCAGAAACAGCGGGAGCCATTGGCGGTATGATTGGCGGCGGTCTTGCTGGAGCTGGAGCAGGATCTTTAGCTTTGCCTGGAGGCGGTACTATTACTGGTGGTGTTGCTGGTGCCATAGCAGGAGAAGGTTTAGGATCTGCGACAGCAAGAGAGTTATACATAGGTATTGCAGATATTTTTGGTGAAACGGTTGATTCTAGAAATCTTGGAGAGCGAGCAGTTGACTTTACACAAACAGCTACATTCAATGCTGCGGCTGGACCTGTACTAAGCAAGACTTGGCAGGGCATTAAATATGTCGGTGGTCAACCAATAAGATATATGACAGGTGGTACCTCACCAGCAGCCAAAGAAACTTTAGAAGCGTTTGATTCAGTAGGCATAACAAACCCAACAGCAGGACAGATTACCAGTAATCCAACTTTAAATTTAATTGAAGAAGGTTTGAGTGCCATGCCGACCTCCACAAAAACTATGCACCAAAACGCTGCCCAAACTGTTGCTGAAATAGATAATTTTGCAAAACAACTTGCCACAAAGTACGGAGGTATTAGGACTACAGATGAAGCTGGTTTAGCTTTAATGACAGGTGCTAGAGCAGCAAGACAAAGATATACCAACACAATAGACCAAATGTATAACAAGGTAAACATTGGATTAAACCAAGACATTTCTTCTCAAGCAAAGCATACACAAGAATTTGTTAAAGAATATATGGCACAAGCTAAAACTGCAACTGGTGAAGATACTTTAAATCCAGTTATGGAAATGGCGGCAAAAGTGCTAGCAGATGCCGACGCAGGTGTTTTAAATTACAACAATCTTAAAAACTTTAGAACTTATCTTAGACAAAATGAAGCCTCTGCAACAGCAGCGGGCGGTCAATTAGATGCGACTGGTAGAAAAATGAAGGAACTTTATGGCTATATATCTTTAGATCTTGCAGATTTAGTAGAAGAAGCTGGTAACGATTTTTCTAAGCTAGCTTTCAGAGAAGCTAATGAATATGTTGCAAAAATGCAAGGTGAAGTTGGTGCTATTACATATTTAGATAACGTGATTGGTAAAGGAAAAGTAACTGCAAACAAAGCATTAAAATACGTTTTGTCTGGAGCTAAAGATGGTGGCGATGATTTGCTAAAACTCAAAGAGGTTTTAAAACCAGATGAATACAATGTTATGTCTGGTTACATGCTTGGTAGAATGGGATTACCAACTCCAGGTGTATCGCAAGGTGTTGAGCTCGGAGCAGAGGGCGTTGTAAAAGAGGGTGCTGAATATATAGCCGAGCAAGGATTCTCACCAAAAAGATTTCTTACTAATTGGAACACTTTAAGTAAAGAGGCCAAAGAAGCATTATTTAAAGGAACTGAGTATGAAGACTTAATACCAGAATTAAATAATTTGGTATTTACAGTGGATAAAATAGGCCTTGCAGCACAACAAATGGCAAATCCAAGTGGTACTGCTAGAGTTGCAGGCACAATAGCTTACTTTACTGGGGGTTTAGGTGGTGGCGCTGGTGTTAGCTACGACTTTGGGATAGGCGCATTAGCTGCACCTTATATGAGCGCTAAACTTATGACTAACAAAAATTTTGTGCGTTGGCTAACCGAAGGTTTAGAAAAAACAGCTTATGATCCAGAAAGCTATGGGCAACACATTAGAAGGCTTTATCAAATCTATGAGCTAAACCCAGAGATTAGAGAAGAGGTCAGAGCAATACTTGAAGGACAACAATTTGAAACATTAGAGCCGATTGAAGACAGAAATGCTGCTAATGTGCCGCCTGTTACTACAGCTGTTCCAAACGAACAAGCCTTTAGAGAGGTTACAAACCCAGAGATTGCTGGCAAACTTTTACCAGATGTACAGCTTGCAGAACAAGTGGTTGAGTTTGAAGCACCACAAGTTAGTGATCCAGAAATTGTTATGTCACCAACAGTTTTACCAGATGAAGCGGATAGAGAAATTGCTATGCGTCAACAAGCCGGTGGGATTGGTTCTCTAGGGTAAGGTTATGGCCCGCAACTACGCGCAGGAATATGCAAACTATCATTCTCGACCAGAGCAAATAAAAAGAAGATCCTCACGTAACAAAGCAAGACGCCAGGCTATTAAGGCAGGCAAGGCAAAAGTCGGCGATGGCAAAGACATACATCATAAAGACGGCAACCCTTTGAATAATAAAAATGGTAATTTAAGATCTATAAATAAAAGCAAAAATAGATCTTTTGCTCGGACTAAAACGGCTCGAAAGAAAAGAGTTTAGTTTGACGCCTCAGAAGCTCGTATAATCGCTCCTACGACCTCATAATCAAAGTCATAACCCATGTGGCTATCCTCTCCTATAACTACCTCTAGGTTGCGAGATATAAGCCTCATAAGAGCTGCTTGTTGATGTAAGGTAAGTCTGCTAAATACGTCAATAACTTCCTGGGCCTCTAGTACCGGTTTATACGATTGAGGTTTTGGTTTGTCTGGTTTGGACATCTTGTTTTTAAATATGTTCATGTTCGGATAAGCTCATAAGTCTTTTGTGTTCTTTCTGTATCAATACTTTGAGCTGATCTATCTTAGATCTGTGCTCCATATCGCAGATTGATTGCAGAAGATCATAAGTAGCTGGATCAACAGCCAAACTTTTCCTTATTTCTTTTCCGTCTTTTTTATGGTCCATGTTGTCTAAGTCTGTATTCATTTGGTTAATTCTATAACTTTTAGCACAATTATACAAATAAATATTCAAATTTATCTGATATACTAAAAACCATGTATCAACTGAAAAATTACTTACTGAGCATGCAGTCGCATTGGATGATTAACCATACGACATATAAGGCTGTCCAGGACACTTTGCCAGACATAGTAAAGTTTAAAGGTCAGCAAGGTATGGAGGATATGGGAAAAACTCCGATACATAAAGTTATAAAAAGGATACATCCAGAAATATACCGGGTGCCTTTGTTTCGCCGCAAATTTTGTTCTATGTTAATCAATGAAATAGAACACATGAAAAAAGAAATATCATTTGAGGCCAATACAGATGAGGACCAGCTGCGCCAAATACCAGAGATTGTATTGCGTGAACATGTCCCAGAGTTATATCGCAGCATGTGGTTTGTAGTTCAAAGCGTACTCAATCCTATGTTCAATGCGATATGGCAAAGAGATTGTAAAGATCCTTCAACAATTCAAATAGCCAACTACAATCTCAAAGATAAAAAACAAGGTGCCTGGCACCATGACGAAAGCGCTGATATTTCGGTGGTTGTGCCGCTCAATACTGGTAAGTATAAAGGCGGTGGTACCGCGTTTCACAACTACGGCGAAATAAGTCCGTTGCCAACGGGCCATGCGCTGATTTTCCCAAGTTTCATCAATCTGCATAAGGGCCTGCCGGTTGAAAGCGGTGATAGATACCTGTTGGTTTTTTGGCTACATGATCGTCAAAGAATCATAGAATTGTACGAAAACTACCTCTAAAAATAACTGTTATTATTGTCTGTAAATAGTTGCATATAGTTGCAACTTATGGCATTATATCTATGTGGGAATTTTAATTGAAAACAAAAAAAAGGAAGTTGGTATGAGAGAGTTACCAAAGAATGTGGTGGTTGTTGATACTGAGCCTGTTTGGGTTAAGAACCCTTACACTGGTGCTGGTGTAATGCTTGATCCAGATGCGGTTGCGGTTTACGACTTTGTAAAAGGTTGTGAAATGTTCAGAGATTACGACAACGTAAGAAAAGGTTGCGACTGGTTCAAGAAACATGAGCCAGAGGCATATATGGTTTTATTAGACTAAGGAGGGTGTAATGAGTGACAATTTAAAATCAAATATTAAAATCTGTGAGGATGTTTACGATACCAGACTTGGTAAAGGCAACTGGGCCTTGACCAATTATGGTGGCGGAACAAAAGTTCTTGTAAAGGGAAAAGAAGGGTACTTTTGGGGATTTTGTCAACTTGACGATAATATGATCCATGAAATAAACAAACATTTTGATAACGATGTTGACATGTTATTAAGACATAGCTTTGGAGGTGTAGCGTAATGTTTGATGTAATTAGTTATGACGAGCATGGCAACGAAGATAAAACCATGGCAAAGAAACTCAAAGATGGATATGCAAAAGTGTGGAACAACATGTGCAAAGATTGTCTTGGGACTGGCAAAAGGAAGATCACTTTCGAGGATTGCTTTGGTAATCCAGTGCCAGAGAAAACTGTTTATTTAAAATGCAACTGTAAGGAGGTGGCGTAATGGATGCAAAAGAATTTATGGAAAATGTTTACGACAATCTTATGAAAAACACAGATAATAATCCTGTTGATTTTACAAAGATCGAGGGTAATTGTTATATCGATTGTGAACAAAACGAGATTGTTATTGGTAAATTTAAACTGAAAGTAGAGGAGGTGGCGTAATGTTAAACACAAAAACCAAAAAAGTCACTGGGTATTGGGGTGCTGGCATCCCATTAGACTTTGGTAAGGTTGTCAATGTATATACCGATCATACTGTTGACATCCTTTGGGATGACGGCAGAAGAGTCAATCACAGACTAGACAATATCAAGGTGGGCAACCACGAAAACGGCATTGGTATTTATTGGGGTGTCGACAAAGACGCGATACCATTTAGCAGCTATTGGTAAATCAATAAAGATCTGATAACTCTACAGTCTGGACTCCTTCCAGGTTGTAGGGTTTAAAATCATCATTATCTTTACATCTAAGTAATAGATCCAACGCTTGCTCATTCCTTTGGCGAGCATACACCAGCGCTTCATCTGATAAGGTATAAACCACATAAGGGTATGGGTGTTGCTTTTCTTGTGCTAAAAAGTTAAAACCTTTAGCAGTCAAACCTAACGTCCTACAAGCGTCAACATAGAGTGCTGCTTGCATGTGATAGTTGAAACTATTGATTGCGCCTCTAAAGCCACGAGGCGAAGCGTCACGGCATGTTTTTAGATCCCATACATACTCATTGTCGTACCAGTCCATACGACACTTAAAAGGATGGCCGTGCCATTCAAAGACCAGAGTGTGTTCTACTTTGTCGGTTTCTTTAGGTATGTAATCTTTGACAACCTCTCGGCGGTCCATACAAACATCATACAAGTCTTGAGTAATAGCGGTACGATTACCAATGGTTTCCATAAAGTTTGCATATTCTTCTTTGCCAGATTTAGTTCTGCGGTCAAACTTTGGTTGGATTACAAACTCTTCATCAAACTTATGATGTTCTAGGAATACAGTGTGTTGCACTCGGCCCTCAAGTAAAGCCGGTGTTTGCACCATATCTTTTTTATTCTTCCAGCTGTACGGGCATTTAATGACCGAGGTTAGATCGTGAGATCTAAAAGCTGGTATCTCTGCATACACTTCATAGGGTATGTCGTCATATATTCCTGGTTTAAACTCCTGCATTTTTTTTCATCTCCTCTATTTCTTTTGGTGTTAAGTTAAAACAATTTAGATTGCCGGCAACAGTTCTGCGTTCACCCTCACCAAAAAAAGGATAGACACAATGTTGCATCCATGAGGGAAACAACAACAGCTTGCCGGGTTCTGGTTTAATGTATCGTGATTGGGATGGACGCAAGCGTTCTGGATCTCCAATCTGATTCAAGCCATAGGTAAAATTAATAAATCCGTCTATAGAGCCAGAGCTGTTATAAAGATCATACCTTTGTTCAGCCTCTTCATCTGGTCTGTGGATTTGTTCTGGAACTAAGGCCCAGGTAGTAAAAGATAATCCCATGTTGGATGCAGTTATATGATCGTGAATAGGATTATAGTCACCCTCAAAACTATGAACTGACCACAGCTTATCTATACTTATTTTCTTCGGCTGTAGAGGAGATTTGGTTAGCTCGACGAAATGTTTTAGATAAGCCATGCCCAGGTTCTCAACGATACTTACGAAAGAGAGTAGGCTCTGATCTGTGAAATCCATTTTTAATTGTTCGCCGTTATGTATCTGACCAACCAAAGTGTCAGATGCAGACTCACGTTTATCATTGGACCTCAAAGTATCAAGATACTCGTTGAGAGTCGTCACTACCTCGGAAGGTAATTGGTGCTGCAACATGATTGCAGCTGGCAGAGAAAAAACTTGGTACTCAATTTGGTTACTCATGTTCCTGCTCTGACAGTTTCACTAACTCAGTCATTATCAATGAATAGCCAACGAGATCGTCGGCGCTATCAATATGCTCTGGGTTATTGATGATTCGGCAAGACTTGAAGACAATCATCATGGCACAACACTGCGAGGGTGTAAGCTCTACGCCTAGAAGTCCACTCCATGCATTTGCAAGTTGTACAAAAAAAGCATCTGGTTTGGCATAGTCCTCGCCTTTGCTGTCTAAAAGTTTTGCTATTTGTTCTGCTTTGTCTGTAAACATACTTAGGTGGTGAGCAACCGCCTCTTCGTTATGAAAAGGTTGGTGTGAGAAACTCGGAGAATGGTCACTCACCTTGACTGTTAAAAGGGTATGTTGTCTTCGTCGAAAGAGCTGTCGTTCATTTCTTTGGCAGCTTGTTCGGTTAGATTACTAACCTCGTCTGCCATAGAGCCTGGTGCTGAATCATGTCCAGGATTGACGGCTTGATACTCATAACTATTTTCAATATCGCCTTGTTGCCAAGTCGGTAAACCAAAAAAGATGTCGCACATGGCTTTACTCTCTGGACTTTGCTTACCTCTGAAATCATCTAGGTAAACATCTAAGTCAAAGATAACAGCATCGTTGATAGTACCAACTTTCTTTACACCCTCTCTTGGCTCACGCAATGCTAAAATCTTTGGCTTGCCTCCAGGTGAGAAATCAGTTTTTGCTGTATGACCTACTTCTATTCTTGCAGTGCAACCAATCAGATTAGATATATCAAAACCTTTAAGCTCTTGTTCGGTAAAACTTTTACCACGCCAGCTCTCTAGATCTTTACGCAAAGCCGCAGCTTCAAACAAAGATGCGGTGTAAGTTTTAAAGACACCGAAAGGTCTGCCGTCTTCCATAGTTATTTGATTGTTTTCTGGATCTAGTGCATGAGTTATTTCAAAACATAAATGCACTCTAGTTTTCTTGCTGGTTACACCTTTGTATTCTTGGTCAGTTGTGCCCATATCTACAATGCTGTAGCATGTGCCTTGGTAAATACCTGGTTCTAAATTTGGTAGATCTCCGCCACCACCTTCGCCACTAATTGTTAAGCTCATATTATTTCTCCTCCATAATGTGTTTGCAAAATTTAATAAACTTGGATATTATTCTATAACCATTTGCAATACAAAGCAAACAACAATTTAACCGGGATGATTGATGTCATTAAAAATAAAAGGACCTAACAAAAATTTCAACGCACCATTCACAAAAGATTATGTATCACAATTCCAAGATTTTCTAGCCACTAATGGCTACGAACCCGATCCCAAGAAGGGACTGATTACTGATGGCTCGGTAGGTCGAGCGTACATCAACATTGGTAATCAGAGAAAGCTCGTCGGCTGGTATCAAGCATGGCTTGACCAATCAACCCCCTTTGGCCGTATAGGTGATTATCGTATCAGCACGGACCAGCCGACAGCGATCTGGAAACCAGAGAACAGTCAAAAGTTTCGCATGACTAAAGAGCAACGCGCCGAGATTGAGGAGCTCAGACGCCAAGCTGAAGTCAAGTCAGCAGAAAAGTATTCGCAGGCCGCACAGCGTTCGCAGTCAATTTGGGAGCAATGTGAGGAAGTACAAAAACATGCTTACTTAGAAAAGAAACAGGTTTTGTCCTATGGATTACGCAAAGACAAACATGATAATTTAGTTATCCCACTCAAAGACAAGCAGGGTTCTATTGTTGGACTACAGTTTATCGCTCCCGATGGCACCAAGCGTTTTCTTACTGGTTCTAAAAAAAGCGGTAGCTTTTTTCTTCTCGGCAGAGAAATATTTAAAACAAGCGACAGCTTAAATTACGCCGAAGGCTATGCCACCGCCGCATCTATATACGCTGACCGCTCACAGCCAGTGGTCGTGGCGTTCGACGCCTACAACTTAGTCAAAGTTGCAGAGGTTATGTATCAGTATTTCCCAAAGCATAAGCACGTTTTTGTGGCGGATAATGATGATAGTAAAACAGGTGAGAAGGAAGCACAGAAGGCAGCAGCTTACATACAAAAGCAGGGCGGTTACGCCGAGATACAAATGCCAGAAAGTAAAGGCGACTATAACGATCATAAGAACGAAGTTGAAGTGGTGGAAGGCGAAGTGATCTTGCAGAATGTCGATGTACCGGTGGAGTACGACTTTAGTCGTAGTGCAAGCGGACGCTTCTTGAACACCAAAGACAATATCGGTGGGGTAATGAAGGTGCACAATATTGATGTGCGCTACAACGTGATAAAGAAGAAGATGGAAATAGACATACCAGACACAACCTTTATCGCTGACATGCAAGAGGAGGCGTCGCTGATAGAGGTCGAAAACCGATGTATTTATATGGGCATACCACATACCAAGGTGAGGGATTATCTCAAGATACTAGCGCGTGAATACAACCCGGTAAAAGAATGGATTGATAGCGAGCCTTGGGATGGACAAGACCGACTACCTAACTTTCTCAATTCGCTGACTACAGAGGAGTCCGCGCAGCTCAGAGATTTGTTACTCAAGAAATGGTTAATCTCTTGTGTGGCCGCAGCCTATGAAAAGAATGGCGTTGAACTCGAAGGGATCCTCGTTTTGCAGGGCGCACAAGGACTCGGTAAGACCTTATGGTTCAAGCGCCTCTGTGATTACAATAAAGGCTGGCTCTTAGAGGGTGCAACGCTCAACCCTTCTGACAAGGACTCTGTAAAGAGAGCGGTAAGTCATTGGATTGTAGAGCTAGGCGAAATCGAGTCCACCTTTAAGAAGTCCGACATAGACCAGCTGAAAGCGTTTGTCACGTCGAAGACGGATGAACTGAGGCTACCCTACGACCGAGCCTTTACGACCTATCAGCGCCGCACGGCGTTTTATGCTAGTGTCAATGCCCGCGAGTTCTTAACGGACACGAGTGGGAATCGTAGATTCTGGGTACTCGCTGTCAGAGATATAGACGTCAATCACGGCGTCAACATGCAACAGCTGTGGGCCCAGGTCAAAGAAACAATGTATGTACCTGGACAAAAGAATTGGTTTCTCTCGCCAGATGAGCGTGAGCTCTTGCAGGATAGTAATGAGCAATATCGAACACAATCGAGTGTGGAGGATCTTATTTTGGAGCATGTGGACTTTACGAGCGACCGCACTAAGGCAGTCCAGATGACTAAGCTCTTGCGCGATTTGGGGATCAAATCCCCGAGGATGCCAGACTTCAAAGAAGCAAGCCGTGTCCTACACGAAAGAGGCATCGAGCCGCGCAGAAGTAATGGCAAGAAGATATATGACATAGATTACACGCCAATTGAGGATGACCTGGGCGGATCGTTAGGGAGTAATTGGAGTGATTGACCTGGTGCTTGGAGTGTTAGGTACACTGTTTGGGATGCTTGCGGTGAGCATACTCTTGTTCATGCTATATATAATCTTTGATAAAGATTAGCAGATATATGCAAAGGTTTATAACAAAAGGGTATAGTAAAGGGTATAGTAAAGGGTATGCTGAAATGCTGTATCTATGCGGGTTTAAGCTACTATTAGTGTATAGTGTATATATATATAAACATATTATTATTTAGTGGTTATAAGATGGTATTCTTATGGGTTACAAATAGGGTATTTAGAAATGGTTATACACTGCCCTCTATACACTGGTTAAATTATGAATGAATGGCATGGCGGCAAAGGATCTAGAAAACGTCCGTATGATCCAGAGGTTTTTGATAGAGAGTTTGATAGAATATTTAAACGCAAGAAAGTTAAAGCAATGTGTGAGAAATGTGGAAAGTATATTGCATTACAAGATATTAAAACGCATGACTGCAAGGAATAGATATGCCAAAGAAGATTAAAAAGAAACCAATCGCCGATGCGCCATTGCAATTTGATAAAGATGAGGAGCACGGCTTAACCGAAATGCAGGCCAGCTTTGTTTGGCATTACACCGAAGGTGCGTGCGGTATGACGGAGGCAGCCAGAAAAGCTGGGTATGAGTTTCCAAGTCAGTCGGCGAATAAATTATTGAACGGCAAAGATTATCCGAACGTGGTTAAAGCTATCCGGATCAAACAAGATGAGCTTGCAGAAAAGTATGCAATCACTCCACAAAAGACTGGCACAATGTTGTGGAAAGTTATGGAGAGTGCATACGAAAGTGGGCAGTTCAATGCAGCGGTCAGTGCAATCAAAGAGCTCAATCAACTCGCTGGTTTATCAATCAATAGATCACAGAACATAAACATCAACGCCAACCTGGAGAAGATGAGCAGGGAGCAAATCAAGGAGCGTTTGGGACAGTTGCTCGGTGCTGAAACCTCAAACTACTCTGCAAAAGATAAATAGATCAATAACTTGCAAATGGCCGCTTCTCAGTCGGAAAGAAAAATTTTTGACTTTTTTCAAAAAAATGCCCTAAGTCATTGATATTCGGTGCTTTTTTGCTTATGCAAACATCTATTCTTTTATGCAACTATGTGCAACATGTGAGCACAATAGTAACGCGTAACAAATTGGAGTCCCTAGAGGCCGCTTTTTTACTGGCATTTGGTTTTTTTAGGATCCCTACACCCCCATATTTGCCAACGCGTATGCAAGTGCGTATAGAACTAAGTTAGACACACTAAATCACAAAAAAAACTCAAGGCAAAAAAATTTTGTGAAAAAAATTTTGCAATGCGTTTGCAATTTTTTGCATATTTTGAGAAACTCTATCAATGCCGATTAACTCCAGAAATAAAGGCGCAGCATTTGAACGTGACATTGCAAAGATCCTCAATGGTTTTTTTGCCGACAACGACATCGATTTCCAGACCAAACGCAACCTAGACCAATACCAACAAAAAGATCTATGCGATTTGGATATACCCTTTCATGCGGTTGAGTGCAAATTCTACAAAGAAGGCGAATGGTTAAAGTCCGCCTGGTGGGATCAAGTTTGCAGTGCCAGTAATGGCAAGATTCCTGTATTGATATTTAAGTTCAACCGCAGACCGATTCGTGTTTGCATACCCTTGTATGCGATTAACCTAGAGTGGCCGCACGAAAACGACAAAATCTGTGTCATGGCGATAGATGATTGGCTTGATACGCTAAAAAATAACTGGCAGAACTATGAGCGACAATATTCTACCTAATCACGGCGTAACTGGTCTGTCTGTCAGCCAAGATGATGTAGAACTGTTCTTAGATTATGTGGTTGAAGCCGAGGGAATCGTGGCCAAAGTGCACGATAAAGGCGATGAAATTGAGCAAACGACTGTCCGGGACGCTACTATTTACTATATTGATGAAAAACAGACGCGTTTGTATCAAATTTTGAACAAAATTGCCTTTTCAGCCAATAAATACTTCAAATATGACATTACTGGAATAGAAAAAGCGCAGATAATTCACTATAAAGCGCCATCTAACGGCTATGAATACCATTTGGACATAGGACCAGAGGGTACAGCTGCTACACGCAAGATCAGTATGAGCCTTTTGCTAAACGAAGACTACGAAGGCGGCGAAATTTGCTTCCGTTCCAGCGAAAATGAAAGCTGTACGCGGCCAAAGATGGGTGAAGTGGTAGCATTTAGCTCGTTTTTGTCACATAAAGTCAAACCTGTGACCAAAGGCGACAGATATGTAGTTGTTGCTTGGTTTAACGGACCGCCGTTTCGTTAGGATCCTTATTATCCTGGTTTTTTTCTAGGATTTCTTTTTTTCTAGCCTTAAAATCTGCAATTAATTTATCGTAATGCTTGGGACTCATACGTCGCATAGTTGCTACAGCTTTTTTGTTGTCCCGGTAATGATTTTCTAGGCTTTCTACTGTATTGGTCGGCATAAAATGAAACATGGCTAAGTAAATGCTTTCTGCAAAGTCAAATTTCTTTTTACTCTCTGGATCCCAGAAAGGAACGGGTGGTATTTGTGGCATAACTAATTCCAGATAGGAAAGTCAAAGCCTTGTTTTACGAGGTCGTTATAGATTCTTTCACCTTCTTCTTTTGAATACGGCTCAAGTTGATCTTTGCGACGCTCACTAGAATTTTCTGTGTACCAATCTTGGAAAGTCGGCACATAGATTTCTTTTTCAGCTCCCTTTCTCATAAGTTTCCTCCAAATCATCTTCGTTTACAAAACTTACCTGGTTAGTTTCTTCGTCTAGGAATCTAACCTTACCCTCATCATTATAGCCATAAAAATATCCGAATATGGCATGACCTAAT
>Ga0208919_1001587_pt1 | contig 12793 bp, 27 predicted proteins | sample 4_EtaG_FD_184076 | JGI IMG/M metagenome (GOLD analysis project Ga0208919, IMG submission 184076) | Marine viral communities from the Subarctic Pacific Ocean - 4_ETSP_OMZ_AT15127 metaG (SPAdes) (version 3) | ecosystem: Environmental > Aquatic > Marine > Oceanic | place: Pacific Ocean | collected...
TGAGATTTAAAAGCATCCGGAGTTTCATGCCATTGAAATATAGATTTAATTCTATGTAAATCTTTAGAAAGTTTAGTAGGTTCCCAATACTGCTCCTCTTTTTTTTTAGACCTCTTATATATTGTGTTTGGAGGCTTAGGTAGTGCTATCTTTAATCCGTTTATATCAATAACACTTTCTATTTGACCGCTGGTGGATATAATAACTACATCATATTTTTCGTTATACCCATAGAGCCATGTTCTTGCTTTATTCTTATTAGCCAACACAGACTTAGGTATAAAGTTTTTTATTTCTGTATATAAGTTATTTTGATCTTGATTCGGCAAACCCTTTTAATGTATTAGTTTTTTTATCTATTATTCCCCCTTCTAATAAAACTTTTTCTTCTTCTATTTTTTTTAATATTTCAAACGCATCCATAATACACAGCTTCTTAGTAGCGGCCGCATTCTTTAATCGGTCTGCAGCTAATTCATCATCTTTATCATATTTAATGATATCCTCTTTAGCTACTTTTATTAATTGCTTAACTGCCTTTTCTCCAGCAGAAATTATATTTAATTTAATTTCCTTTATGTCCATCTTCTTTTTTAAATTTTTCAGTTAAGCTTTTTAAAGCATCCTCATGTCCTGGCATTTCTTTTAAAATTTGTAAAGCCCCTAATACCAGGTCTCTCGTTTGTTTTTCTTCCATAATTAATTTCTGAAGATTAGTTGTTAAAGCCTCGACCTTAGCTTTTAGTATACCAATGTTTTTTTGTACTCCCATAATTTAATTTTTTTTAAATTTATATAAACTATATTTTAAGGTTAATTCTTGTCCTTCCTCTATTTTTTTTAAAGTCTGCAATTTCTTATAGTGATAATCGCCTTCTTCTTCTATCAATTTACAATTAGGATTCTCACTATGATTTATAAATCCCCCAAGAGGAGTCCTAATAAAATTATGCTGAAATTCAGGATCATAAACATGACTAATCCCAATAATAATTCCTGCGGGCACATCTTCGGTTGCGAAAATACCAGCCCCATGTATTGATGAGGGGCCGATAGAAAGATACTCAGGCAACGGTGTATAGTTTTTTTCACTTTTCATTTTTTTTATATTTATAAAATATTACAAAAACATTTCTTCCTTCTTCCCATGATTGATTTGGATATTTACTATGAAAGTAATTAGCAGGATAAGAAATAAGTCTATTTTCTTTATAACCCACTACCGACACTAATCTCCATCTCTCTAATTTTTCTGCATCTATTTCTATCATTTTATTATACTCGTCATCCTCTACATGAGAAGGTAATGATGAACCATAAATACAGTGCTCCCAAAAGGCGGTGCCATGTAAGTTCTCTAACTCTCGAGGAGACATATATAAGACCGCTGCTCTATCGGGATGTTCTCCTTTAATTTTTAAATCCGAATGAATCCTCCACTGAGTGTCTAATTCATTAGTGGATGTTCTAAAAAAACTCAATATATTTTCTACGGGTCTCCCCTCTATTATTCCTAACTCTCCTAAAATATATTTATTAAAAGACTCTGGAGAGCTTTGTGTATAAAAATTTTTTTCCCCTACAGTGTGTTTTAAAAACTCACCTTTCTTAAGATAATCCGTTGCTATTTTAAATAAATCTTTATCTATAAAATCATCTATAATATGTATCATATAATCATTGTTATATTATTAGTAAACATACGATATAATTTTTCTCCATCTACAGTAAATTCATATTCACTATCGGGAGTAAAAGATATTTCATCACCTTCTTTAACCCCTAAATCTATTAATTCTTTATTAATATATTTAAGAGTTCCTAATAAAGGCTCTTCATTTCCTCCTTTAAAAATATAAGAATCTTTTAGATTAGTGGGTTTTACAAAACAATATTTACTATGAGCTTTCCATTTGTTATTGTGTTTATATAAAAAAAATTGTTCGTTATCTATTAAAAACAAATTATCTTTTAAATAGCTTCTTCCACTCTTTTCTCTACCATACATATCATAATAAAATTTAAATACATTGTGGTGTACTAATAAAATATCTCCCACCTCTACCTCTCCTTTATAGGTTAAGGGTAACGAAATTACTTTAGCTAATCTATTAGAAACGGTATGGTCTTCTTGTGAAACACTCGTAATAAATTCCGTCTTTCCTATTTGTTGGGTGTTATCATACCTTTTATTATTTAAAGGAGTAACAATAAAATTATAGGGAGACCGCATTAAAAGTTGATATTGTATTCAATAGAAATAGGAAGGGTACTAAGGAATTCTTTCCACATATATACCTCTTCATTTTTTTGAATCCAAATCTTATAAGATTGATCGTGATGTTGAATAAGATGGATAGTGTGAGAACCTCCCAGCACTTCTTGCCCAACTATATAATGCATGGCGCCGGACTTATAGTCTGCGCCAATTGATATTTTTCTAATGTCCATTTCATTTGATTTAAATTATTTTAGGTTAAAGCTTGCCATTCACCTCTTAAAGTGCATTTCCAATACATATAAGTACTATCTGAAGTAACGTCTTGATCAACCCTCCAGGTTAACATCAGGGAGTCTCCTGGCTGCATAGTGTTGTATGCTGTCCAAGTCGTATTCTCACAGCAGACCGGAACACCGGCAGTAACCATATTCATGGTACAGGATCCTGCTAAATATATATCTGACCCATCACAAGGGCCGCCTGGTATTGTCCATACTTCTATAATCAAATTCATTGGAGAGGTATCTATAGGGGCAGTGGTCGCACTTGTAGACATTCCACATAGCTTTAAAACTGGTTTTTCTATAGCACATCCGTCCTGTGGAACTGTGAATAGTGACGCACTAAATCGCTGTACATCAGAAGGAGCTGATAGGTTTGGAGCTCCTGCTAATACTTCGTCGTATACCCCCTCACAAGGAGCCATCACCCCTGTACTGGCCCAGGCATTTTGTGTATAATAATCACCCGCAGAAATTGGAGCAGCAAGTTTAATAAGTCTATTTGTATAGGTTTCCATCCAAGTATTAGTATCCGGCCCACCACCTCCTGAAGGAGTTGCCCAAGTTCCATCTCCCCGTAAGTAAGTACTACCACTTCCTCCTGAAGGCACATGTCCTACATTTGAACCTCCATTATATGCCATTGATTGTACTAACACATTACCAGTTGTAGGATTTACATTAATTGGTATTCCCGTTGAAGTACCTACTGTAGTTTCATCTACATCAATTACAGCACTACCAGCAGGTGTAACCCAGGTTCCATCTCCCCTTAAGAAAGTAGAAGCTGATCCTCCTGTAGGAACATACCCTACATTAGTTGTACCCGCATAAGAATGGGATGTCATGGTTATATTACCAATAGGAGCATTAACAGAGAAAGGAGTACCCGTAGATGCTCCTGTAGCGGTAACTAAACTCGTTACTCCGGATGCCGCTGCAGTAGTCCACTCTAATCCTGTAGCTGTTGCGTCCACCGTTAAATATTGTCCTGCTAATCCTAAGCCCCCTGTTCCATCTTGAATTTGTGTAGGAATCATTATAGGAGCGCTTACATTTATTCCTACTCCCGTTAAAGCTATACTTGTAGTAGCACTATTTCCAACGGTTAAAACATCTTGTAGATTGCAACATCCCGGTGCGGCAGTCCATACTAACGAACCTCCTGTTGGTCCTGCTGTTAAATATTGATTAGCCCCTCCTGTGCTGAGTCCACTGTCCGTAATGCTACCCGCCTCTAAAGTGCCTGTAATATTAATAGTCGCCCCTGCTCCAGTTGCAATATTCCCATTATCTAAGACGGATTGTAAATCTTGAGTTCCTCCCGATGCCGCTCCCCATGCCACTCCTACTCCTGTGGAAGTTAATACCTGTCCGGCAGCTCCTACTCCTGTTCCATCGGATAGTGTTCCCCGAAGATCAATAGCCGCAGTAGAAGGAGCAGTTCCTACAGCGGTATATTTATTGTTTGCTTTCCATTCATTATTTCCTGAAGAGTCTATTAAAACATTAGCTCCAAACACCCAAGTACCCGAACCACTTAAATCAACGGATTGATTATTAGAAGTGTTTCCCGCAGCAATGGTATCTTGTAGTGTACAACACGATGTAGAAGGTAGAGTATTAGACCACGCTAATCCTGTCCCTGTGGAAGTTAAAAAATATCCGGCTGTTCCTGTGGATCCGCTACCATCACTTATTTGACCTGTTGCATTAAAGTTTATAGAAGTGCTATTAACAGCTACTGTATTAGAAAACGTACTTGGACCTGTAACAGTTAGATAAGCCGGATCTAATATTTCTATATTTCCTCCTGCATTTTTAATAGATAAAGTAGCCCCATCAACTATAGCTTTTTGAATAGCTGTATTTCCTGCGCTCAATGAATCATTCCAACTACAACAAGCTACTGATGGACTATTAATCCATTGTATACCTGCCGCTGTAGAGCTTAATATTTGTCCCGCAATTCCTGTTGTTCCACTTGCTGTAATTGTAGTAGGATAAATAGTTCCTGCCACAGATATATCTCCGGTTAAATTAATATTTTCAACAGCTGTATTTCCTGTGTCTAATACGGATTGTAATCCCTGAAGAACACCTGTTCCTCCTATTAAATCACTTATTAAAAATGTAACTGTTTCGTTATTATTACTAACATCAGTTGCAATAAGTAAGTCATCCATTGCCGGTGTGACCGTAGGGTATACTGTAGTGTTTTCAATTTTTGCCATCTCTTAAAATTTTACAATTCTATATTGCACATTAATAATAATATCTCCACCGTCTCCTGTTGGATTGCTGTTTATGGCTCCCAATGTTAAAGAATCACCTCCTGCAGCATTATTATAGTAAGGGGCGGGTATAGCTAAAGCCGGGTGTGGAAATGCCACCACATTATTAATACCGTTAAATAAAGCTGCGGCATCCCAACTAAAAATTGCATTATCCTCATCAGGACCACATCTTACCTCTAACTTGTCTGCAAATGTATAAGCCATATCTTTATATATATATTTTATAATAGCAGAGATAGGTAAAATATATTCTCCCGCATTACAAGTTAACAAGACTTTTGGATTAGAATATAATGTCATAATCTCATATTTATCTAATGTAATCTCTAAAGTGCTTATTCCAAAATAATCTTGAAATTGGGAAACCGTAGCGGTTTTGGTAGCATTATTATCATTAACATCAGTTAATACTACATAGTCATTTGCCGTAGGAATGATATTAGGATATACAGTAGTGTTTTCAATTTTAGCCATTAGCTTCTTTTTCTTCTTTTTCTTTTTCTTCTTCTTTTTCTTTTATTTTTACCTCACCAGTTTCCATGTTAATTATAGAATCTGCTCCATATTTTTCTAACAGAGTTTTTTCTACAAGCTGAAACTCAGCTTTTAATTGTTCTACTCTTAGACATAACCCATGTTTTTGTAAGGTTAAATCTCCCAACTGTGTTTTTAAAGTATTAAACTCAGTATTCATTGTTTGCAACTGAGTTAATTCTTGCTCATCAATTTTTTTCATTTTAATAAATTTAAGTTATAATTAATTTATTACAAAGATAATAAAAGTTATGGAATATAATTTACTTTGCTTGACCTCTCTATTTTTATAATAGTTACTTTTTTATCTTTTCAATAGACCTACCACCAAAATAAGCTCCAATCACTGTTATTAATACTAATTGTAATAAGTCGGTCCATTTATTATCTACTTCAAAATTAATAGATCCTGCGTCTATAAATATCATTAAGACTGTGCATACCACTAAAAATATTAACACCATAGGTCTTACATTTTTACTGAGCCAGGAATCGCTTCCCATATCACTTTTCCATCTTTCTGTTACATTCTTTTGAATTTCAGCTTCTGCTGCAATAAAGATTTTTTCCATTTCCATTTCAAATGCAGCCTTCTCTTCTTTGGTTTGAATAAACTTATCAGCAATTCCTGCAACTTTACCGGCAATATCTAAAGCTCCTTTTCCAAATATTTTTCCTAATATACTCATGATTGTTTTCTAATATGTTCTAATATAATATCTATTTTCTTTTTTATTTCCTCCATATTATCTGCTGCTCTTTCGTGATGACGAGAAAATTGATTTTTCACTTCATATAAACTAAATACTAAAAATCTATATAAAGCATATAGAGCACCTAATAATAACACTAAGGGTAATCCGTACCCTTCTATTAATTGTAAAATCTCGCTCATGAGTATAACCAAATTGCTTCAGCCTTATCCGAATCGTTATCTACATGTATAAAGGTCTTTGAAATTCCAAGACGAGTGAACCCAACATTAATTAAAGCTCTAACCATTATAGATCTCTTTTCTGAATTGCCACACGCAATATCAGCAGCACATCCTTTTAGATGTGAGCTATTCTTTGAGGCTTGATATCCTCTATCTATTAAATCTTGATTGTAAGCGTGTGTTCGGAATCCGGATGTTATCTTGAAAGGTATGCCCGCTTCTTCTCTGGCAAAGTCTAACATTTCTAAAAACTCATGTCTCATATTTTTCCCTGAACCTGGCTCACCTGGAGAATCAAACTCACTGTGGGTAAAATATTTCATGATTACTTTTTCTTTTTTATAAACTTATAAATCGTAAAGGCAATAGCAAGTGAAAGCGAAACAAACTGAAGGAGTTCATTACACTGCGTGAGGGTTAAGGTTAGGGCACCACCATTAGCGGCTATTACTTCTACTGTGTCTTTCATATCTATACTCATTGTTTAATAATCTAAGGTGGTTGTTTGTATGTAAACTATTTCCCCTACGCTTGTTGTTGTTTGTATCCAATTCATAAATGCAAATATATAAAATTAATTATTTATGTTGTTAGATAATTATAAATGGCCTTCCCCCCTTTAACCACCTTACTCACAGGTATTACGTCTAACAGACTCTTAGGTGTTACTGCCTTGGCTATTTTCTTACCAATTTTACCTTCACCAAACTCTCTTTTTTTATTAAAGTTATATTCTCGTTTTTTCTTTTTAACAACATTACGATGTTTTTTATTGGTTTTATTTTTTCCTGACGTATCGGGCATAACTATATATTTTTATGATGGTTGTGTAGGAGGCGCTGGTCTTACATCCCATTCGGATTTTCCGGTAGGATCTTTTCTAATATAATCATTTATTTCTGTCTGAGAGTGAGTTGTCTCCCCTGATTCTTCTAAGATTGTTTTTATAGAGGAAGGAGTCTCTCCTACCCAATGTACCATGACTTCTGTTTGGTTAGTATTCCATCGTGCGCTATCCCAACTATTTTCCATAACCTGGCTAAAGTCAATAGCCGAAGCATCTGATATGGATATTATGGTATAATGTAAATCTCTTGCCATAATTATAAAGGAGTATCTGTGGAAACATTAGAAGCATCCATATTAGCTAAAGTAAAATCACACCCTCCCACTGTGTCAGGTAAGGGATTTGTAAAGGTTCCTGAAGGATTAAAGCATGGCCAATAATTAGTTAAACTACCTGAAAAACTAAAGTCCGATGCATAACATTTACCCGCTGTATTAGTATATAACTCAGTGAGTTCAGCATCACTCATGGATTGAGACCAAATTGCAATTTCAGTTAGGTTTCCTTCAAAGTCTTGACCTCCAGTACTGTTTGATGCTATATTGGTATACCCCGCAGTGTCAAATGCTAAGCCCACAGCAGCTGAAATATCTTTTGTATCCGACTGTGCTCCATTAACTACCCATCTACCAAAACTTCCACGTGATGCAGAATAAGCAACATGATACCAAGTAGCATTAGAAAATCCATAATTAGATGCATCGGAGGTCCAAGGTACTCCATTTATAACCATTTTACCACTGGTGTTGAAATAAATACTCCAATTATAAGCTGATCCGGTAGTGTGTAATATACGTTGATTGACGCCTCCTCCGGTAGTGTCTGGAGTCTTCACCCAAAATGAAATACAAAAATTACCTGTACCAGCATTCCCTAAAAGTGGAACATTATCAAGAGGAGGGTTTGTGTCTCCATTTTCTGTTGCACCATCAAAGGCTATAGAGTATCCTGTAGAACAAGAGTATCCGGGGGAAGCGCCTCCTGATATAGAGGTCCATTGATTTGCATTTCCGTTACCCAGTCCAATTCCCATATTACCACATTGCTACAATATTAGAAGCATCCGTAGAGGTTACTTTAACTTGTACTACTTGAATAGGTAAAAATGATCCGTTAGCTATATTTTTATAAAGTACAAATTGATTAGCAGGCGCGGCTGCTGTAGTAGTATTTCCATTTTGTTCCGCCATTCTTACATTAACATCTCCCGCGGTACCTATAAATAAAGTACAACCTATAGTAGGTCGAGCATATATAGAATAAGAATCTGACGCTCCCCCTGCTACAGACCCAACAATACTAAGTTGTGTGTCAGAATTTACACTCACTACCGTCCAAGCTAATCCCGATGTAGTATTGTAAACAATCATCCCTTGTTTAATACCTACTTCAGTAAATTTAGCTGTAGCGTCATCCAGTGTTATGCTTCCGAAATTTCCTACTGTACTTACAGTTGCACCTGTAGCGGAATCTAAAACAACTATTGATGAAGGATCAGGAATACGCACAGTGTCATTTGGTATCACCGCTAACGCTTCTCTGCTTTGTAATTTTTGATATGCCATTATTTTTTATTTATTTATTATCATAAGGAAATACTCTATTTAAAGTATCCTTTCTTTTATTACATCCGCAATCTTTTCCAGTAGCCTTTGCTACTGTATCTACCACCTTTTTAATTCCGGTGGCTTTAGTAAATTTTTCTATACTATCTCCTAATCCCTTAGATCGGGATATAGAGGTAGTTATTTTTTGTCTCTGCATGACTACTTTTTACAAGTGCACAGTTTATTAGGACATAAAGCAACATTAAACATTAGTTTAGATATTACCCAATTCCATTTACACTGAAACTTACACCATAGATTAGAGATTGATTCTCCTAACCAAATTAATAATTTACCCATCTTAACCTCGTTTAGTTTTGCACCCAAAGTTGTTAGCATAATTAGCCATCTCTACCACCTCTTTGGAGTACTTATCAGTCTTCTTCATCACAGCAGAAGCCGCACTACATGCGTCTTTAAAACCATGATTTTTAGCCCACTTGGTAAATTTACCTCGATTAGCTTTTTTAATCTCTGGAAATGCTCCTTTCTTTTTAGTTCTTCCGGCCATTATTTTTTAATGTGTTTAGAGATATGAGACCCTACATTATTAATTTTTTCATATGACATATTGTGATCTCCACCATATGCATGACCATAGTCTTTTTTAGACATAGCTTTAGACTCATCTCTACGGTCTTTTAAAGACTGAGAGTGTTTCCCTCTGTGCTTACTTCCTAAAGAATCGTCTAATCTTGCGTTGTAACCTTGCTTTTTCATAATTTATAATTTTTAATATTTTACAAAGATAGTTATTTTTTTTATTTTTTAAAGTTTATAACTTAATCCCACTCTTATACTTCCTTCTTCCTCTGATTCTAATTCTTTTATATAGTATGGCTCAACATATAAATCTTTCCATACTTTTAATGAATATCCAACTCCTATACTTAATGTCTCTTCTTCTTCGGTTGCTAATTGACCTACAACATATAAATTGTCATTTATTCCATATCTCCCAAAGAGATCATAAGTTTCTCCGTTCTTTACTATTCCTGCTACTATATTGTTATGGATATATCCTATCCCAATATTATCTGTGAAATTTGCTGTTCCCCAGCTCTCTCCTTCTGCCGGCTCATTAACCGTAGTTGTCACCATGTACTGTGCCGAAGCTACTAATGATAACAACGCTATCCCAACTGTTAATATATATTTTCTCATTTTTTTGTTTTTAAAATTATTTTTACAAAGATACTATTATTTATTTATCTAATTCCAAGTAGTATCCCATCTATTAATCTCTAAAGCTGGCCTGCTTTTTTTTCTCCATGCCGATTTCTTTGCGCTCCTTACTTTTCGGCTCATTTTCGTTTTACCCGTAACTCTATTTTCTTTTCTCTCTGATCTTTTATTTATTCTTTCCCCTCGCTTAGTGCTTCTTGTTATATTTCTTTCTAATCGCCTCTTTTCTCTGTCTTTACTTTTAGCTAATCTGGATTTTTTCTTATCAACTAATTTAGTGTTTTTGTCTTTAAGTTTAGCTATCCTTTTATTTAAAGAAGCAATTTTTTTATCCTTTTGTTCTTTAGTTAACTTAGAATTACTATTAACTTCTCTTTTTTTATCTTGAAGGTTTTTTGCTTTTTCTATATTTTTATCCCCCTTTCTTTTTGTTCTTTCCTTTATCTTTTCTCTTTTTTCTTTAGACTTCTGTTCTATCTTACTCTTTTTATCAGCACTTTTAGTTTTACTTTCCTCAAGCTTTCTTTTAGTTTCCTCTTTATTTTTTTTAACTTTATATTTAGAGGCTTGGGTTGCTTCCTTTTTTGCTTGCTTCTCTTTGGCTTCTTTTATCTTTGCTGCAGCTTTATCATCTGCTTTCTTTTTTCTTCGTTCTTCTTTCTCCGCTTTAAGGGTGCTTGCAGATTTGACTGTAGTCTTCTTTTTTACAACAGGTCTATCATGTGGTCTTCGATTTATTTTTTTAGCCATAGTTCTATAGTTTGCTTTTATCCGTTTTATCTAAAATTCTTCGAGTAACCGATTTTCCCTGCCCTCTTTTATAATGTTTAGTTACTGATTTTATTTTTCCTTTGTTAGGACCAAATCTAATAACTCTCTGCCTTCTTTTAGTCATTTGATTTCCATCATCATAGACAATCTTTTCTTTACGTTTTGTCTCTTTCCCTTCTTTATTTACTTTAGACTTAAATGTTTTTTCCCAGATATTTTTATTTCCATAAGGAATATCAGCAGGTTCGTGTCCTAAGTATCCTTTATTATATTGACTCACTCTTTCTTTAGTGGTAGTAGTTCCTCTTTTATTAGTCTTAACTACTTTTTTAGATTTAGCGTCTTTAACATAATTCTTTTTTACGGTACGCTTCTTTTTTTTCTTATCGTCTGGCATAATTAAGGTTTCAGTTTAAGTGCAGGAGTCTTAGACAAAGGTGTAGATAAGTCTCTTATTTTTTGATCTATCTTAGCAGCCCTTCTTTGAACTGGCTTTAATCTCCGATTAGTTCTTTTAAAAAGCTTATCTAATTTCTTTTGTTTTTTTTCATCACTTATATTCATAGCTTCAATCTTATCTCTTTTGATATCAGCCTTCCCTGTTATTTTTTGAGCACGATCTGTAATACGAGCATCTCTTTTTCTCAGTCTATGAAGTTTCTTTTCTGCTTTGGTCTTTTTCTTATCGTCTGGCATAATTTTGTTACTTTTGTTTCTGCAAAGATACAAATTTAATTTAATGCCAAATATAATAAGAAAGAACTACGATAGAGTTCAACCCTCCCACGATTACATGAAGTATTGGAGGGTGATAAGGTACTGGGCTAAAGCCAAGTATAAGATCGGAACTCCCGATATTGATATGTTATTTTTTCTCTATAGCGAACAGATATTTAACAAAACAAAGTTTAAAGAGTTTGAAGAGTGTATGTCTTGGGATGAATCCCGGTTTCATCAGCTTCTTAAACAGGGGTGGATCCATGTATGGAGAAAACGTCAAGGTAAAGAAACAACTCTATATGAACTATCCTATAAGGGTAAACGCTTGATTAACACACTATATAAGAAATTAAATGGAGAAGAAATAGGAGAAAGCCCTCAGGCTAATCCTTTATTCAGGCACGATGCTTCTTATATGGATAAGATTTACCGTAATATGATTATAGAATTAAATGAATTTATAAAACAACAACGACATCTCTCTCAAGAATAACAGTATAAGGATTGTTATCAATCAACATTTCATGTCCTGCAGCTCCATCATAATATATAATATCTTCACTATTTATTACTGTAACCTGAGTTCCTGCTTTAATAACTTTTCCTTTTTTATATCTAAAATTTGAAGCATCTTGATTAGATAATAATAATCCTGACTCTGTTTTTAATTCTTCTTTAATTTTTTTAATTATAATGTACTTACCTATTGGCTTCATATTCGTCTTTTTGTTTTAATTTAAATCTCATTTTATTATTAGTCCCATACAAATACTTTAACACTCTTAATCTATGATTACCATGAGTAGTTATATGTGTGGTTATTCCATCTGGTGGTCCAACTACATTAGCTCCTGGTTCAATTAGTATATCTTGTCTTAGACCTTGAATTTTTATATCAGCTATTAACTGAGCCCAATTATATTCTTTGTCCTCTATAATTAAATCTCTCATCTTAATGTGGTCATAATCTGACGCAACCTCTTTTAATTGTTTATATACAATAAGAGAATCATCAAAATCTATTCTATACATTAGTAGATCTTTTATCCCACTTCTCTAAGTTGTCTAAAAGCTTTTTATTAGGACACTCTGTTTTAAAAAATAATGATAACAACCACTTAAGCATCGTTATTAATTCTTGCATGAGTAACTATTGCGTTAGTAGTAAGAATGGTGGTAGCTACACTAATAGCATTAGATAAAGCTTGAATAGTAACACGTGCTGGATCTACTACTCCCATCTCAAACATATCCCCATATTTACCACTAACAACATTATATCCTTCATTATTTTTAAGCTTCTTTTTATAGATGTCTTTTTTATCTAACCCTGCGTTTATTAAAATTTGCGCTAAAGGAGACTCTAATGTTTCTTTAATTATTTTATTCCAAG
>Ga0208919_1001588_pt1 | contig 12793 bp, 13 predicted proteins | sample 4_EtaG_FD_184076 | JGI IMG/M metagenome (GOLD analysis project Ga0208919, IMG submission 184076) | Marine viral communities from the Subarctic Pacific Ocean - 4_ETSP_OMZ_AT15127 metaG (SPAdes) (version 3) | ecosystem: Environmental > Aquatic > Marine > Oceanic | place: Pacific Ocean | collected...
TGCTCCGCAGTTGCGACAGCAGAATCATGACCTGCAACAATAACACCAAAGTTAGCGTTTTGGTTTGCAGAGCCAGATGTACCAGAACCTGTACCAACTTGTGGTAGGTTTGATGATACGTAGAAACGGAAACCATGAAAGTTATTCAAAGTTAGTCCGTTACGGATACCGCCTGACTCACCGTAGTCTGCGTTCATGAAACGTGAATCTTCATCACGAAGAAGTTCCATAAATACAGGGTCAACTACAAGCCAACGTCCTTGTGTATCAACTTGTTGTTGATCAAGAAGACGTGCCATACGTGCAACAACTTGTAATGGTGAAGCAGTTGCGTCAGATACTGCGGTAGCACCCGGCATACGTACTGCTAGTGGGATCGAGTGATCACCAGCAGAACCAGTTGTAATGTTGCCAAATGAATCCTTACGGAGTTTCATTGAAGTCAACAATTCGTCTGTACCTGCAGTTGCTACTGCTTTAGTACCATTTGTTTGGTCATTAGCAGTGTTAGCATTACCATGTAGTGCAGACTGTTTGAAACCTGACAAGTAGCCAAGAACTTCTTGGTCGTACTGATCAGATAGACGATATGCGGCTCGGTTTGTAGCCAAGTCCATGAAGTTCACATGTGAGTGAGCTTCCTCAATGTCATCAATTTTAAAGGCAAAATAGTTTGACTTGTCGATAACAAGGGAGAAATCTTCATCGTCAAGATCTTGTGCAGTGATTGTTGTACCACGAGCATAAGAACTAACTGAGATTTCAGGTTCTTTGATGATTTTCACTGTATCGCCTTGGGCAGCGATCTCTCCAAAATAATCAGAGTTAGTGATATCACCTGCAACGGTGTTCTTGCGGAAAGCAAGTTGCACCTTTTTAGAATAGATTACAGAACTAAAATTACCGTTAGGTAAGTTACCGTAACCCGATGCTGATGAAAAAGCCATGTTAAATCCTCCTGATGTTGGCTTTGAGTTACAAAGCTAAACGTACCATTAAAGAGGCTGAATGTTTTCTAGGGTGCAATCTAGTAAAGATTCGCCAATCAATACTAGCTGGGCCTGTACTTACTCAGGTAATTCTTGTTGTGTTTAGACTTTTTAAAAGGTTAGCACAGAGGTAGTCTGAACGAGGCTCTGTTTGCTATGACCTTAGTTATATTAACAAAATTAAATTTGTCAACATTTTTTATCTGGCATTGCCAGAAATATCGTAAATAAATTTATTTGAGCGAAGAGCTTCATTTATTTTATCTTGATTCTTTTCAAAATCTCTACTGGACATCTTAGCTACATCAGATTCCTTAACATAGTTTGAAGAATCATCCGTATCTACAGATGTTTTATTTCTTTTTGTAACAACAGAAGCAGCAGCTTTTTTATTCTGTTTTTTATCTTCTCTTGTTATTTTATTATCTACTTTGTATAAATCAATTACTCTTACGACAGAAGCAGGATCATCTGCATTTTCATATAGTGCATCTTGAACCCACTTAGGTTGTTCTTCTGCCCAGTTATGAAACTTGTCTGAAGCTTTTAATTCATCAAAGTCAGAGTGTTGTTCTTTTATTTCAGCTTCCAACTCTAACCGTCTAGCTTTATCTTGTACTTCATCTATTTCTTGAAGTCTTTTTTCTGCTTTGCTAAACATCTCTTGAGCTTTTTTAGCTGCAATAGTTTCTACTATACCTGCAACATCTGGATATTTCTTTGACCATTCAGCAATATCCTCATCAGATTTAGGTGGAGTTACTGAAGTATTCTCTAGCCTATTTTCAAGAGCTTCTAATCTTTCTTTCCACTCTTTTTCTTTTTCACCCATATGCCGTCTTAAATCGCCATAACGCTTTTTAAAAGATTTTTCTTCTGCAGATAGCGTTTCTTCTTTAGTTTCTGTATCGGCCTCTTTTTCTTCGGTAACCTCTTCTTTAGTTTCACCACGTTGTTGGGCTTCAAGCTCTGCTATTTCCTTTTCTTCTTCTTCCATTTGTTGTTGTCGTTTTGCGTAGTTAGAACCACGATCAACAAATCCTGCAGTTTTTGGTGTTTCAATTTCTGCTAGTTCAGGCATAGTATTTCTCCTTTATGTTGGGGTCAGCCGTAGCTGAGTAGCCTTATAGTTATTCGGATATTATTTCTTTTTCTTTTTTATTAAGCCGCCTTTTTTAAGACCGGAGCCATACTGTGATTCAAGTTCTTCTTTACTTTTCTTCATGGTGTCTTGAATTGTTTGACTTGTAGCTATAGCACCTGTAGGTCTATCTTTTTTAGCTTTATCTATTGCCGCTTGTCCAGCTTTTTGAGCAGCTATTGAAGCAGCACTTTTTTCGTTTTTACGATCATCTTGCTTTTGTTTTATTTGTGCATCGCTAGTTATATCTTTAGAAGTTTTTACAGAAGTTTGTTGTTTTGTTGGTTGTTTTACTACTTCAGCAAGAGGTATACCAGTAGCTGCTGCTATTTCTTCTGGTGTCAAGATACCATCATTATTCTCATCAGCTTTATTCATAAACGAACTTGTATTTAATTTACCAGTAGCTATAACATTAGCAAGTTTTTTATCAACATTATTATCGTCAATATACTTATCAATAGTAGATTCCATAGCTTCAATTTCTTTATCGCTGTATTTTTTCTTACCACCAACTTCAAGAACTTTAGCTACTTCTAATGCTGCTCTTGCTTTTGCAACATTACTTAATTTACCAATACTAGTTACAGCCCCAACAATAGGTATATTAGATAATAATCCACCTACAAGACTTTCATCTTTTTTCTCTGCTGCAAGTATATTATTTATATATCCTTGTGTATCATTTAAATCTACATCTTCATACCAAGGTTTTACTTCAGGCATATCTGGTTGATCATCATCACCCCCTGATGAAGGTGCTCTAGGTGCTTGATAGTTAGGATCTATGACACACATAGTTCCATTCCATATCATACCTTCAGGGCATCCACCTTCAGGTTCTTTTGCTGGTGCACCACCAGTTGGTGGACCTCCTTCATAAGCTCCTGCATAGGGTGCAGTCATACCAACAGTCATTGCACCCGGAGTAGCATAGGATGGTAAGTATGGTTGTTGATATGGTGAAGTAACCATACCTGCATTATAATAGCCTTTAACTTGACCGCCTTGGTTTAAAGTATTTACTTGTGAGGACATTTCTTGGCTTGCAGCATCAAGATTTCTTTCGTCACCTGCTATGGATTGAAGGAACTCTAATTCTTCTGAACTTAATTCTTCAGAAGAAGATCTAGCAGGTGTAGGTCTATCAATAGGTTGACCACCTATTCTACCATTTTCCTCCATATCTTGCAAGCCCATTTTAGCTTCTGTTCGTAAGTTTTCAAAAAACTTTACACCATAAAAACGGACTACATCAGCAGGTACGACATACTCTCCCTCTGATAGTCTTGCTGGTACATCATCTCTTACTTCTCTTGCAAGAGATCCGGGTGGTACATCATTACCAGATACAGGATCAGTTGTTGTTCCATCATCTGTGATACCCCCTTCTTCGAATATCATTTCCATTTGTCCGTCCATATTTTCTACTGATCCTCCTTCAGCAAATCTAAATTGTGTAAACTCTCCTATTTCAAAATCTGAAACATCTATTATTATTGGGTCAGAATCTGTTTCAAATGATATAAGATCATCTTCTTTTCTTTTAAAATTTATTTTACCTTTAGTTTCTGATTGTAATTCTTTTAAAGCTTTAATAGCTGCATTTACATATGTTGCTTCAAAAGCTTTTTTAGAACCACCTTGTCTAACTTTCATAAGTGATTCTACAGGGGGAATAATTATTTTATTTATACCACGTTCTTTTGCATCTTTGATTACACCTAATAAAGAAGTACGAACTGAACCAGTTAAATTTAAAGGTACTAAATTATCCTCAAAATCTTTTACGTTTATTTCCTCAAATATATCCATGAGACTTGATCTCATTAGATTATCATTATTTTTATTATAATTTCTTACTTCTTTTTTAGTAAAAACATAATCACCTAAAACATTAAGAAAAGCGTCATCAACAATAGGAAAATAACCCGGAGTAGTCTTTCTTGTAATAGCACTTTTCTTTAAATTAAATTCTTTTGCTAACTCATCAACAACCTGTTCATAAGTAATTTCACCTAAAGTATGTTTATTTTTTAACTCTGCAAATTTTTTAACTGTATCAGTAAGACCTACTCTTATTACATCTTCTGCAATATCTGGATCTGTTATACTATCAAAATCATAATTATAACTATTTATTTTATCCTTAAATTTTTTGCTAAGTGGAATGTCTCCAGCAACATAGCTAAAAACAAAATCGCTAAGTTCAAGTTCATAGTGAAAAGCTATATCACTTTCAGTTGGTACATTTCCTATCTTTTTTTGAAGATCAGTTTTTAATTTACCTGTTTCTTTACTTGCTATTACAGCCTTTTGTACAGCATCACTTTGAAGTTCATCAACAACTGCAACTGATTTATCTTTACTTCCAGTAGTTGGGTCCATATGGTCAATATAAGTTACTCTAGCATGAGATATAACATCATCTCTTTCACCCCAATGACCCAATAGAGCATCTTTATAATTACTAGTTTTTTTATTTTTATTTCTTATTAATATTTCTGCATAATCAAAATCATCTTTAGTATGCAGTGCTGGTGATATTAAAGATCCATCGTTATTTTTAAATTTAATAGCACCTGTAATTCTTTGCATTTCAAAATGCTTAGGTTTTTTAACTCCCTCTCCTACTTTAAAATGAGGCCCAAGAACCTCTATTTCTACTTGTGGTGTATTTTCTTTTGCAAGAAGTAGTAGTTCATCTCTCTTATATACTTTATCATCCTCTAATACATCAAGAAGTCCTGACCAATGTAACTCTTGTTTGTTTATATTAGGTGCATTTTTTTCTAAAAACTTCTTAGCTACTTTACCAGATATACCTTTTTTACCAACTCTATTTTCTAACGCAGTAGTTATAGAACTATAAAAATCTCTTGTATAAAATTCTTTATCTTTTAAAAGACTTTCTTGAGCACCCTCAATTAAGTATTCTGATTCTATATCATCAAACGAAGAATCTATAGCACCAGTTTCAAAAAGTCTTTTGTCTGTGCTCTCTTTTACAAGTGGAGAAACTTGACTTTTAGGTAATGTATCAGTATCTGAAAGTGGTGTTCTTTCTATGGGTTTATTAAAATCTGTTGTGTCTTTTGGTGCTAATCTAATGTTACCACCTAATGAACCCACAGCATCAGGATCAACCTCTATACGTTTAGCAAAATCTATTCCTTGTTTTGCTGCACCTGATTTAAGTGCTTTCTTTGCAGTTATAGCTACAGCACCTCCAGCAGGAACTAACTCTAAAGCTGTAAGTGCATCACCAAACACACTTTCTCTAGCTCTGTTCACTTGCTCATCTGTAGCATCTGCATACGTAACATTGTACAAACGTTTAAGTCGCATATCTAAATCTTCAGTACCAAGTCTTTGCACACTATCTGCAATATCTTTTACAACACTTTTAGTTGTATCTACAGGACTTGTTACAAATTCTTTTGCACCTTCGTATGCACCTACTGCTATGTTTTTAAGAAATCCTAGTTCATCTTTATTAAACTCTGTTCCAAGCTTTTCACCAAAAGATTCATACTTATTATCTAAACCTATAATGTTATCTACAAGTAACTCTACATAACCCATTCCTTTTTTAGGTTGTGTATTAATTGCATTATTTATCTTTTCAGAAGTTACTGTAGATTTTCTTTTAGGTTTTAATTCTGGATATACTGTGTCACCACCTTCACTAAAACCATCTGCAGTAGGATAATAATTTATACCATACCTACGTAAACCTATAGCAGCTAAAGCTTTACCAATACCTTTTGCATAACTACCCATATCGTAATAAAAACTATTTTCTTCTTTTTCAGGTTCTACATTCTCGTATACTTTTTCTGGATATCCTTTTTCTATTTTTTCCAGATCAAACATTGTGTCTGATCTCCACTTAGCATATTTAGTGGCTTCTGGTTCACTTTCAAATGTTGGTAGTTTTTCTCCTGTAATAAAATCTCTACCTTCGTTATCTATTAATTTTTGTTTTACTTCTTTATCGGATAACTTAGAACCGTCCTTATCAATACTAGGAGCAGTAATCCACTCAGTTCCCCAAGGTATAGTCGTGGTTACTTCAGAATAACGAGTTTTCTTTTTACCTGTTATATCACCTGTCTCGTCAATAAAAACAGGTCTACCACGAAGTGTAGTCTCTTTTGTTTTAGTTCTAGGTCTAAGTTTAGGAACTAAGCTACTATTCATTATTTACTTTATCTCTTAATCTAGTTAAAGAACGTAAAGCACGTATCTCACCTTGGTATCTAAATATTTCTGCAGGATCGTCAAGTTGTTCTATTTGTTTATGTGCAAAGCCAATACGAAAATACATTTCATCTAGCATTGCATCCCACTGTGGTTTATTATTTACCACTAGTTTTAGGTTGCTCACTGTACTGGTGCTCCTTGCTCATTAGCTGAAAATCCGGGTTCTCCGGGTTGTGGTACATTACCAGTTCCTATAGTTCCTCCACCTGCTCCAGTTGGATCTTCTGCTTGAGCACCTGCTGGTGCTTGCTGTGGAGCTTCAGGTTGTACAGCTTCAGGATTTTCTTGTCTAAATTGTTTTAGTATCTCTGCTTGTATTGCAGCATCAGATAATGAGTTTACTAGTTTATCTGGATCAAGATCCATTGACTTACAAATTTCTCTAATAACATAATCCATTCTAGCAAATGGTGCTAGTACTGGATTTTGTACAACTTGTAGGAACTGCATTAGTCTTTGGCTACGTACTTCATTAGCCATCAAACTTTCAGTACCTCTAGATTTAATTTCTAGATCACCTTTAATTTCTGGATCATAGTCAAACTGCATGTTAAAACTATAAAAAGCTTTTGCTAATGGACTTAATAAATAATCATCTACATTTTTTACAACATTCCGTATGCTACCGTTGGCAGCAGACATGAGCATACTAATGCCAGAAGCAGTACGACCCACGCCAGATACGCCTGTTTGACCATGTGCGAAAGATGGGAAGCCAGTTGATTCATCTGCTAATACTCTTGCTTTGTCGAACATCTGCATGTTCTCGTTAGATACATTAGGAAACTTAGTTCCAAAGATTGCCTGACCCGGAGCACCACCTTGTCTACGAAAGACTTTACCGGGGTAAACAGATAAATCTTGACCCGGAGTTAAGTTTGTCTCATCAACCTCTATGAGCATGTTACCAGATAGTGCAGCATTGTCAACTGCCATTCGCATAAAACCATTCATTAGAGTTTGTGTATCGTCCATGTTTTCTGCAAGACCAACACCAAAAAGATTGTATGGGTTTATTTCATATGGAACTGCATAGTAAGGAATAATAGAAGGAGTAAAAGGATTAATAACAAGACGTAATACCTGCCCATTACAAACCCAAATGTTTACACTTAACTCATCTAGGTTTTTAAATTCTTTTGGTATTTCTACATCGTGTTCTTCAATAACTTCAGAATCTACATTTCCCCAAAACTCTAAAACTTCATATCTCTCTGGACTAGCTTCTTGGGCATCATCTTCCATAACTTGTTCCCACCACTCTTTAGTGTAGGATTCTCCAAGTTTAATTGCAGTATCTATAGAGTTACTTCTAAAGAAAGGTCTGTTTTTTAAAACTCTAAGCTGTGACCTAGACATCTTATGTCTTTCCACAACATATTCTGCTTCATCCATATTAGATGCATCTGGGTCTGGATAAAAGTTCCAGATAGATACAGAAGATGTTTGAGGTATAGTTTTAAATACAGGACTATACTCACCTTCTTCTGACCAACTAGGATATTCTTTATCTATTGCAAATGGTCCTTTCATTACACCTGTACCAAATAATGCTGTTTCAAAAGCTGCTACACGTAATTGTTTATTTGCATTCGACTCTTCTAGTTGATCATGTATTTTCTTTTCCATCTTTTTAGCTGCAACCATTGCAGGATGAATAGTAACTTGAGTTGCAGTTGTACCCGGACCTTCTTTTATTATTTCATTTACAGGTGATAGTTCATCTTCTAAACCAGCAAGTCTTTCTTGTAACTGTTGATATGTTTCACCGGGAAGTGGTTTCATATCCTCTTCTGTTATACCAGAAGCTTTTTTTAAATTTTCATCTGTTTCAAAATGCACAGACTCAGCAACACCTTCTGGTAGTGTTGTTGGTTCAATAGAAATAGGAAATTTATTATTACCAAAAAGAACTTCTACAATTTGTCCATAAGCAGCAAGAACTTTTGTTTTTGTTACCTTTACAAAAATTCTTGATTTTTCTGTAGAAGTAAATTGTACATCTGGTCCATACAAACCACGATAGTTACGATATGCTTTTACCCATCTTTGTTCTTCTGTTTCTCTTGCCGTTGATGCTTTTTTATATTTATCTTGCACCATCCCAACAATAGTTCCTGCAGCAGGATCATCATAACTATTTTCTTTACTATCTTCTATGCCACTAGAATCTGTAGAATCCATAACTTCTTCAAAATCTTCTTCTAACATTATTGATTATCCTCATTAAAACAGTCAAACTGTAAATCGTAATATTGGTTTTGTCTAAACTTATTCCAGTTAGAACTATCAACAATTTGTTGACATTGTTCTTTTGTAAACAATTCATTCATAACATACTGATTTCCAGTGTATACCCAATCAGTTCCGTTATTACCCCAAATACTTACAACAACTACAAAAGTTTTCATTCGTTATTTTTCCAAGGTCCATTGTCAAAATCATACTGTTCTTGACATCTAGGACAACTATCAAACTTATCCGTATTATAAATTATTGAACACTTAGGACAAGTTACTAACATATTAATAACCAAAAGTAGTATCACTTATTTGAAAACCAGAACCTTGTGTAGGTGCAAAATCAAAAAGATTACTTCTTGGTCTAGTCATTATACCATATCTTAAAGCATCGTAAAGGTGATCTTCAGCATTTGTATTTACATCTTCTGGGTTAGTTTTATCTAATGGTAGTGCAGGTAATTGAGAAATTAAGTTTTTACAATTATTAAATATAACTAACCTTGGTTCTTCTGTAAAGTCATCTACTTGTAATCTTCTATGTAGTTCGTTTTTACCTGCTACACGAGAACCTTTTGATCTATCAGATGGCCTCCAACGACAACCCTTAATAATCATTTGTTCTGCTAAACTAGGTCCAGTATCTCCACGTTTATGCCACAGAGAAGAGTCAAGAACTCCGTACCTTATTTTATCACCTTGTTCTACTGACAAAACTAAATCTGCTAAATCTGTAGCAGTAACCTTAGATACATACATTTCTCTGTATACTACAAGTTGTTCATCTGGAGTTACAGTAAACCAAAGAACACCTGTATGAGAACCATAACCATAATCACATGCTCTAAACTTTACCCAGTTGTTTGGTATATCATAAGGATCTATTACATGTATCTTACGATTAAACTCTGGGAATGCAGCACCTTCATTAATATCCCAATTACCTTCTAGTAATTGTTTTCTTTGATGCTCTGGTAAAGAAAGCAAGTTTGCTTCGTACATACCATCTTCAGCTAAGTATGGATTATCAAACAAAGTAGCAGGAATAAACCTTCGTTTAAATAATGGTTGACCTTCTCTCGAATGTCCTTTAGGCCAAATAATAGTTTCACCTGTTTCAAAGTCTTGCGCCCAAAAACTTTTGTTAGGTACTTGTGGATCTATAAATGTTTTCTTTACCCAACTATGCCCCGGACCACCGGGGTTGCTAGTTGCTCTCATATACAAAGGAAGACCACTTTCTTTTGTAGAACGTAGTCTTGATCTCATATAATTCCAAGGATAAGGGCTAGGCCATTGTGTAAGTTCATCAAAACCAATCCAGTTAAAGGCTTGACCTTGATATCGCATAACATCATCATCTCTATCTAAATAAGACATCCATAGTGTTGCACCAGATGGTGCTACCCAAGTCTTATCCCTTTCCATAAACTTAATACCCGGAACTGCTTTAGGATAAAGATCTTTAGAAATAGATACAAGCTCTCTAAGTTCCTCAGTACTTCTACGAACTAAAAGCATTCTAGCTTGTGGGTTGCTAAAATATCTAACAGGGTCTACAACTAAACTGTAGCTTTTACCACCACCAGCAGATCCACCATAAAGAACCTCTTGTTCTGTTGACGACAAGAAATCTGTTTGTGGTCCTTTGTTAGGTTTAAAAACTACCTTTTGTTCTACAAACTCTTCTTCTTCATAGACTAGAGGCTGTTCTAAGTTCTTTTCCACCGAGTCTTTCTGCTTCAAGCTTCTTCGCTTTTTCGAGGGCTTTTTTGTATTTTTCAGCAAGGTGGCGTTGGTTTGCAGCTTCTCTCTGACGTTTTCGCTCAATGGTAACTCTTTTCATTAATCCTACATGTGATATGTATCTACCAGATTGTTCACTTAACCAAGCAGATACATCTCTGTAGCTATATTGTTTTAAATATTTTTTAGCTTCTTCTAACAAATTTAATTCGTTTGGTATAGGAAGTAATATATCAGAATCATTAGGATCTTGTTCATACCCAAATGGAACATGTCTGCCAACTCTTACAACAGATCTCCATTCAAACTCTTCCCCTTTTTCTGGGGCTGGGAGTTTCCATGTTTTAGTTATCTTATTCATCTTTAGGTGGTAAAATAAAAAGTGGACTTGTTGTAGCTACCTCTACTTTATCTGTAGCTTTAAATCCACCTCGATCTAAAATATCTTTTGCTGCTGCCATCTTTTCTTTATTACCTAAATCAGTGGGGCTTTCCATAATTTGTTTCATAGAAAAAGCAGCTTTAGTTGCAGTAGATGCAATAAACTTTTTAGTTCTTTCTGCTATCTCTTCTTGTAATGCATTTACAACAGATGAAGTTGCTACATTATCAGAATATCCAGCTATTCTTTTAGCTGTAGCAAAATCACCATTTGCATCTTCAAACAGAACATTTAAAAATGTTTCTTGTTTCTCTGTGAGATTACGACTCATTTCTTTTTCCTTACAGTTCCACCTTTTGCGGCTCTAAAGGTTTTGGTCTTTTTTGCAATTTTCTTAGGTTGAGCCACATGCTGCTTACCTGCCTTAGTGCCTTTTCGTTTTGCTCTGGAAGTGGCTGCGTACTCACTAGCACTAAGAGACTTAATAGCCGAAGTAGGTAAGTAGCGTTCACCAGTAGCTTTAGAACCTTGCGTAGATGGCTTACCACTTTTGGTTCTCCACTTTTGCTTTGTCCAAGACTTTAAACTTTTTTGTGACTTAGATAAAGCCATCTAACAACAATTACACTCTGGATTACATTTACGATTTATTAAGGAACACCAAAGTCTTTTTAAATACCTTCTCATCTATATCCTCCACCTTTTGCTTTATACTGCTTTGCAACCATTTGCGCTTTACGAGCACTCCACTGTCCGGGCTTACCGCCTTTACTTCCAGCTTTTACTCTCGATACTAAATTTTTACGCATAGTAGGTTTTGTATAATTTCCTGCTGCGTTAACTGTGCTTTTCTTCTTCGGCATATATAACTCTCCTTATATCGCCTCGACCTATGCCTATATCATTTAGGTCTTTGTCACTCATCATTTGTAGTATTCTAAAATCTGCACGTTTCTGTTGTGCAATCTCATGCTTTTTCCAAGCATTTTTAAAAAATTGTTTTACACTCATAACTATCTCCTTTGTGTTACCTTTATTAGGCAGGAGTAGTTATATTCAAATAGTTATAACATACTATAGATAATAATGCAACCCCGTTATGCATTAAGTTGGTTGATAGTGTTCTTCACCAGATAGTATCACATGAAAATCTGAACTGCTTTCTTCAAAGCCTACAATTTTATCACCTTCAGATAGTGCAAGATATGCACCACCTTCAATAACTTCTTCAATGCCATGACCTGCAACACTGTGCTCATCTATAATAAAATGATAGGTAGTAGTTGCAGCTTCATACCATTGAAGACTATACTTTTTTGTAGAAGATGAACCACTAGATACATGTAAAAATTTTATTAGTGAAATAAAATTATTGGGACAAGTGTATACAACATCACCACTTGCCCCACCTGATGTAGCAGATAAGTCTTTTCCTTTAGTAAAGTATTTAGCTGTAGAAGTTATAGCCATCTAGTTTACTTTAACTTATTGATCATAGTAGTAAGTTTTTTAATTTCAGCTGCAGCTGCCTTGTCATCTTTACCTTTTTGTCTAGCATTAGCTATTTTTGTTCTAAGTTTTCTTTGCTTTGCTTTTAACTCTGTTATTGTAGGTCTAGACTTAGGTTTAACTTTAGCTGTAGATTTTTTAGGTTCAGTTCCAGCAGAAATAGCAATTTCAGCACGTCTTATTAAAACCTCGTTTTTATTATCACCACGACCACCACGAGTATTACTAAGAGTTCTGACTGTAACTTTTGGTGTTTTACCTGCACCAAGTTTAGGTTTAGCTTTCTTTAGATCTTCTGCATAGACAGCTGCCATTACCTTACCATCTTTATTAGTATAGTAAAGTGCTCCAGCTTTTTTAGCTGCTGCTATACTTTTATATTTACCAGCCTTAGCTTTTTCTTTAGTAAGGCTAGAACCTTTTGCTTTTATTTGATTATTTAAATATGTACGAAGTGACATAGCCATGTTGTTGTTCCTTACTTGTAAGTATTCTTGACAGTCTTAATACCTGTGTTCAT
>Ga0208919_1001589_pt1 | contig 12786 bp, 18 predicted proteins | sample 4_EtaG_FD_184076 | JGI IMG/M metagenome (GOLD analysis project Ga0208919, IMG submission 184076) | Marine viral communities from the Subarctic Pacific Ocean - 4_ETSP_OMZ_AT15127 metaG (SPAdes) (version 3) | ecosystem: Environmental > Aquatic > Marine > Oceanic | place: Pacific Ocean | collected...
CTCTACACTCCCAGTGAACCACGTTAACGACATCGGATTTGTCACCGACACTGTTGAGGCTATCGACCTGCACTATTACCCATTCTGCTGCCATGATTACTCTCCTTCGAGTATGTTAACCCGCTCAGTAAGAGCGAGGTTTTGAGTTCTTAATTCTTTAATGCACTCAACCAAAAGCGGGATGGTTGCGTCGTACTGCATCCCTAATTTTTCGTTGCCGTCATCGTCGGTTGTGTTTTGGTCAACCACCTCTGGAAGTACTGGCCCTAAATCGTTTTCAAGCCAATCCTGTGCTATAAGAAATGAACGCCTTTCCCGATCATCAGGATCGGTCTTGTAAAGGCCAGTCATGCCGCGACAGTCTTTAATTTTGTCGAGCGCGTTTGTAATTGGTTGAAGAGATTTTTTGTAACGCTCGTCACTTACGTTAGTCCAACCCGCCGCCGTATTTGTTTGATAAACCCCTGCGCTACCAATTCCACCGAGGCCGCTGCCCGTTCCCATGTACCAGTTTGTATCGGTTCCGCTTTTAAAGCCGATATGTGATTCCACATCAGATGTTTTAAGCTGGTAAATTTGTAGCGCATCACCGTCGGGCGTAACCATGCTAAGACCGCTGCCGTTTGATTTATCAGCGGCAAAAGTTGCAAGGGTGCCACCATGTATTCCCATTGCGACGTTGCCGTTTACATCTACTTGGAAGTTCGTCGTTCCCCCACTGATACCGGAGGAACCTGACCGAACATTAAAGCCGCCAGTCTTTGTTACGTAAAAGTTATGGCTTTCGTCAGTAAAAATATTTGCGCTTTCAGTCCCAGCCGTGACCATGCCAATGCCGCAGAAGTCGGCATCGCCACTGGTCGATGATCTCAGGTAAAGACAGTTTTTTGACCAGCTAGGCGCCTGAACATTTATCATTCCCGATGCGCTAGTCGTCCCAACAGAAAATTCGCCTGATGTGGATATCCTGGCCCGTTCGGTGCCAGCCGTCTGAAAGGTAGTCGTGTTGCCTTGGATGTTTTCTATCACCTTGGTGTAGGTGCCGTTATTGTAAGTCCGCAAACTAAGTCCCGAGTTGTTTCCCCCGGACCCCAAACTATCGATCTGACTAATGCCATAAGCTCGCATATACATATGCAAGCCCGCCGCATTGCCTGTTCCTGAGAGGGCTGTATCCGACGACTGTGCCGCCAGACTCAGACTGGCTATCGGGGCCGTACTACCAATACCCACCTTGCCATCAGTCTTTACCGTCACCTTGACGCTATCGTTGGCGGTAAGATTGAGATCGTGATTTGATCTGGTCCCTATACTTTGCGCCCCGTGAGTATCACTCGCCAACATTTGCAAAACGTGATCGTTACTTGAAACCAACAACGCCGAATATGTCGAAGCGTTATGCACTTGCATCGTTGTCCCGCCAAAAGCCGAAGGAGCAGTGGTCCCAACGCCCACATCACCCACCGAATTAATAATCATTCTAGTGGCAGCGGCAGAGTCGTCTCGAAACTCTAAAGCATCAGCAACCGTATCACTATTGTAGACACCCCAATTACCATGCCCTGAAAGCAATTCAACGCCAGCTACATGACTGCCCGTACTCTCTATTCGCAAAACTGATGTGTCGGCTGCGGCTGCGGATAAATGGGCTAGTCTGCCAGGGGCCGCTGTGCCGACGCCAATCGTCCCAGTAGTCGTAACTTGCCCATCGCCACGAACTCGAAAGGGAACTTCGGACCCGTTATTTCCTACACATTCAATGAAGTCGAAGGCGCTGTTTGCTGCTCGAACTGACCACGGCTGCAAAATATTTCCTGTGTAAGATGCGTGGCTTCCAATAACCCTCATCGAATTAGTTGCGGCACCGGAAGTGGTGACATACATAGCCTCGCCGTTGACATCGACAGTCGTGTGACCATTCACATCAAGAGCCGTTAACGCGCCTAACGAGGTAATATTGGTTTGCGCTGCTCCTGTAACCGTAGCCGCTGTGCCAGATGCGTTACCTGTGACGTTGCCGGTTAGATCGCCTGTGACGTTGCCGGTTAGATTGCCTGTGACGTTGCCGGTTAGATTGCCGGAAAAAGTTGAATTGATTGTGCCACCACCAACTTTATCTCCACTAATCTGATCGTTTGCGAGTGTGAGGGTACCCGCTGATACGTCCAGAGTTTTGCCCGATCCAACTGTTACGTTAGTACCGCTGATCGCGCCTCCGGTTATGGCTACGTTGTTACCGGACCCAGCATTAAAGTTTCCAAATACTTCTACTTCAAGATGGTCCCCGGCATCTGCGCCAGCGGTTAACGTGACGCTGTTCGCACCTGTGTTAACCGTATAATCCGTAGTCGGGATAATTCTGATGCCATTGAGGTAAACGTTAATTAGTCCAGCTTCGTCAATGACCAAGCTGTTACTGGCGGTATCATTCCCACTAAATACTGTTTGGTTAGCGGTCGCCGTATAAATAAAATCAGTTTTAATCCCTGAGACAGAAGAACCTGTTTCCTCCCAGTTAGAACCGTCCCAAACCTGCATCGAACCGTTAGTGCTATTAAAGTACATAGCCCCGACAATTAAGGTCGCGCCGTCATTGTCTGCGCTGGGAGCGGAAGATTTAGCCCCAAGATAACGATCATCAAAACTGTCATAAGAGGCTGCCGCATTTGTTGCGGACGTGGCTGCCGCAGAAGCAGAAGAAGTTGCAGACGATGCAGATGAGGTTGCTGAAGTTGCAGACGATGCCGCAGAGGTCGCAGACGATGCTGCGTTAGTTGCAGACGTCGCTGCCTCGGACGCTTTCGTTGTAGCTGTCCCCGCCTGGGTCGTCGCGGTTCCCGCCTGCGTCGTTGCTGTTGTCGCTGAAGCGGCTGCATTCGTTGCGGAAGTGGAGGCTTCTGAGGCTTTCGTTGTTGCTGTTGATGCCGAATTTGTCGCGGAAGTGGCGCTCGATGCCGCGTTCGTAGCGGATGTCGATGCTTCAGATGCTTTTGTCGTTGCGGTTGACGCAGAACTAGACGCACTTGTCGCAGAAGATGCTGATGCAGTAGCGCTGCTTGCTGAGTTTGTTGCAGACGTAGCGGCGTTCGTCGCGCTTGTCGCGGCGTTCGTTGCAGACGTAGACGCCTCAGACGCTTTAGTTGTCGCCGTACTAGCCTGGGTGGTTGCTGTTGTTGCAGATGTTGCAGCACCCGTTGCGCTTGTTGCTGCGGCGGTAGCCGAAGCGGCTGCTGCCGTGGCTTGGGCAGCGGCTCCCGAAACGTCTATCAATTTTGTCGTGGTTGCTGCGCTGGTAAAAGCGCCCTCGCTACCAAACGTGACACCAGAAGTGGCAACGCCGTCAACGATATAAACATCAGTGTTGGCTACGGTGACAATATCAAGATTGTGGTAGGTGTTTGAGCTTGAGAAAGTACCCCGTGCCTTAAAGAAACTTGTTATATCTACGAAGCTCGTCGAGGCATCTCCGCTACGAACCTGTAATTTTTTACTGGTCTCTTCGTATCGGAACGTCCAAATATCTGTTTTTAAGAGACCGGAGTTACTGCCATCAAAAAGATCGTCCAGCATATCATATAGCTGGCGATTACCAATTTCGGCTGCTTCGAGATAGGTGTCTAAGACGTGTTCTCCAGACTTAGACGATCTAAATCTAATCTGTTCTCCGGTAGGTTGTGTTTCACTCATTTCAAATATCCCATATCGACCATCAACCGCACTAACTTAGTTTTCGTTAAAGCGTATTTGTCGTCTGGTTTGTTTTCGACGGCGGCACGAAGTTCATCAATGTTTGAAACTAAGGCGGCTATGTCGTCTTTGAGAGTGGCGACTTCTTTTTTTACCAGCTCTATTTTCTTCTCGGCTTCTGACATCATCTCGTCATCAGCAGCATCAATATATTGAAGTGTCTTTAATGGTACGTCAGACCGGAGAGCTTCCTTGACTTCCTTGCTCATTAAGCGGCTCCTTGCATTGGAACGAGATTTCCAGCTTCAACGTTGCGTTGGACTTCCTCATTTGGCTGAACCGAAGCACCACGCATTTTTTCCATCATTGCCATTTCCTGAGACGGTGACGGTCCTTGCTGCTGGCGCTCTTCGTCGCTAATACGGAAACGGTCGAGGTCTGTAATACCCATAGCCCTGATTGCTTCTTCCGCAATCATGCCAGCTTTGTATTCCATGTTGAGGCCAGTTTGAGACATGATCTGGAGCATCTGCATCCACGTCTCAGCGTTTCGAGTTGGTTCGATTGGAAGTGTGCCGTCTATCACAAGGTAATCAATCTCACCTTGAAGGTCTTCGGACACACTGTAATCGAGGTAGCCGTCTTCTTGCTTGGCCGAAAGCTGAGTTGGCGTGTTAAGAGGATCGAGCTTGATAGCCCCTTTCATTGTTAAGGCGTCTTGAATGTTTCCAACCATCATTCTGACGAGGGGTCGGACTGTCGTTGCCGACATAATTCGGGCGATCACACCGAGCCGTTGTGAACCGAGTTGCGTAAGTCGCTGTATTTCAGTGGCAGTTCTTACGTCTGGAGTTGGAACGCCCTGCTGCGCGTCTGAGGCAGCGCTTACGCGTTGCTTTAACTCACCCATCGCAGCAATGTCGTTAAAGTGTCCCTTGGTAACATCTGGGACTTGAGCGATAAAAACGCCATCCCCAGGTTTTGTTCCGGGGAGAGTTCGAACAACGCCCCAAGGGTTTCTATCTATTAAGTCTGGAACACTGACTTGTGTCGGGTCAACAAAGATGAGGTTGTTAAGAGCCGCGCTGATGTTATCGATGCGAGACCGCATTAGGTAAGTAGCGATGTCGTGCATCGGCATCATCACATCATAGAGTGATTGGCCGTAAGTTTTATGTGTGTCCTGATAAAGTCCTCCGATAACAACGGGGAACTGTTTGCCATAGGGATTTAATTGAAACCTTATGACAACGTCTTCATCGAGTATTGTGACAAGAAGCCAGACCTGTTCGATGGACGGAATGCCAATCTCATGGCCAGACATCCTGACCCATGCTTCGTCGACTGTCCTCGCATCACCAAGAGTAAAGTATGCATGGTCCGCCCGTTCACGTTGATGTGGTTGGTTTGGATCAATGGAAAGACCCTTGCCTTCTTCTGCGTGAAAACGGTGAGCAGACCAGCCAGCCTTTGCTGGTGCGGTTAGATGTTGGAGGTGTGGGAACTTCTTTAGTTTTGGGTAGAGGCTGCTGTGCTGTAGTGCGTTGTATGAGAGGAAGTCAGAGAAGACGATGAACTGCATATTATCCCAGTCACCCCAGTTAACGCGGGGATCAGGGAAACAACGTCTTGGATCAAAGTTAACGATGGTGTTTTGATTTTGCTTCTGGTCCCAGACGAGTTTAGTCGGGGCAAAACCATAGCGAACACTATCAAGCAACATTTGTGCGAGGCGAGCTTCCCCCGCCGTGCGCCTCATCTGTTGGTGAAGTACTCTTTCCAAGATGAGAGCCGCGTCTCTGCTTTGACGATTAACACCCTCAAGCTGGAACATAGGATTACGGCCACCCAAAGCAGCCATAAGATAGGTAAGAACAGTATCCGAGACAGCGCGTGTGTCAGCGATGACAGCCTTTTCCCTGAAATTTGTCGTATCTGGTGGAACATAGACATCGTGTGCTCTGTCAGCCTCCTTCCAATGTGAATATCGGCCTTTGATTTTGTTGTAAGACATATCGACCATCGACTTAACGTAGTCGACAATACGACGCTCTTGATCTTCAGTGAGGTCAGCGGAAATATCTTCCCATCCCACAAGTCGTTCTGCGAACTCTGAAAGATCAACAACGACCCCGCCCGAATGTGGTAACTCGTAGCGTGAGCCGAGATATTTAGTTTGAACTTCTTCAGCCATGTGAAATTTTTAACCCTTTAAGGGGCTGGTCGTCGTCCCGATCACAATCCCCAGCCATTGAATTTTGGAATTTTCTTAGACACCCTTTCTCGCAAGGATGAACCAAGACTGTCAGTTAAAGAGTTAAGTGATTGAGAAACATCACCAGACAGCTCGAACGCTTCGGGACTTACAGACGTTCGTGACAGGACATCGATTGAAATTGTCATGGCGTCTACTTGGTCGTCATGGATGCCATTGGGGAAAGAAACAGTTTCGTCCATGAAATCATCAAGCCAGCTTGCATTTTCTGGCACAAAGATGCGTCCGCCCTGAATGAGCGGAAGTATTGCGCTGACCCGCGAGACTTTGTCATGGACAACTTTGTACGGAATGATGGCCATGCCACTTTCCCGTTTAAGTTCTTGGATAATGGATTGGCCGGAAGCCTTGTCCTCTATATACATGGCGCGAAGAGCTTTCCCCCGCCACTGATTGTTGATCTGGACTAGACGTTGCTTGAGTTCTGGGAAGTCCCACTTACCGCGTGTGACATTTAGGATGTAGATATCGCCAGTTCTGTCTATTCCGGCGATGACATAACAGGAATAGTCTGCGCTTTCCGTCTTTTTAAAGGCAGTATCTACCCCAATCACCACCGCAACGAAGTTTTCTGGCCTTAAATCTTCAGGATAAAAGCGCCACCACTCCGATTTTATAAGGTTTCCACCCTCGATGTAGGGCATTTGTTGGTAAAGTGAGGCAAATTCGCGGGGGTTTAGGCGCTCTCTGCGCCTTAAATCCTCTATATTAAAGCGTTCTGGCCACAATGCTTGGCCATTTGCATTGCTTTTTGTCTCCTTAATTGCGGGAAAATTGATGTGTTTCCACCTTCCTTCTGCCCAATCCTCGGTAGCAATCAGTCTTCCGGCTAAATCATCGGGGTGCCAGCGGGTTAGAATGATGATTTGCTTGGGTGTTGTGCCGTCTGCTTCTGGCTGAAGGCGAGTAGAAAGGGCTGAAGCGTAGTAATTCCAAGTCTTATTTCGCTGGGTCATGCTCTCGGCGTCTTCACGAGACTTGATTGGGTCGTCCACTATAAGAAGGTTGGCCGGACGACCGGAGGTCGTGCCGCCTACGCCGACACCGTAATAGGCTCCCCCTACTTCTGTGCGCCAGACGTCTGCTGCTCGACTGTCAGTGGAGAGAGTAAAGTTGGGAAACGCTTGATTGAGTATCTTGTCTTCTACTACTGAACGTATTTGGCGCCCGAAGTCTGTAGCCAGTTGAGAGTTATACGAAGACGACATAACAAATCGGTTTGGGTTCTTGGCCATGAAGTAGGAAGGGAACAGGACTGTACCGAAGGTAGACTTAGCGTGGCGCGGCGGCATGGTGATGAGGAGGTTTGAGCAACCAAGAGTTCCTTTCTCCAGGCGGTCAAGAGCATCGATCAATTCAAGTTGAAAATCTGGAAATTCCCATTTGGGATAAAGTAGTTTGCAAAATCCCAGAAAATTTTCTTGTGCGTCGGCAAGTCTTAAAAGGTATTTGGCAGCCTCTTGTTGGGTAAGGTCAGCCATTCTTTGCTTTCATTAATCGAGCGCCGATTAAATCGATAGCAACCGCCCTATCATGGATCGTTCCCGCCATGATCTTTGCGACATGATCCATTACCGCCTCTTGTTTTCGGTGTTCTGGTACGTCTGACAGGTCTAGTTCAGACATTGCCTTACCGAATTGTTCAGGGGTTATTGATGACTTTAGGGCGTCCTTTTGAAGGTTCTTCACTAACATCCGTTATCTCCGTTGCTGTAACTTCAATTCCCGCCGCAATGCGTTCCAGCTCGTCACGCGACAGATCGATGATCTCCTTGTTGTTAATTTCATGTTGGTGGTAGCTGGCAGACAGGTCAGGAACCACTTTCGATAGCAGGGTTCCGAAAACTCGCGCCTGAGTTGGGGACCATTCTCTTGATCCTTCGACAACTTGGTTGGCCCAATCAATCTGGGTCTTCACCATTGTCGCAATTTGACCCCTCAGTTTCGCAGATTGGGCTGGCGAAAGACGGGTTTGCTCCGCTTTTGATAGAGCGGTGGACATATGTTTGGTTGTTTTCTGCTCTTTAGCCATTTTTCTTGCCTTCTGACGGCACTTTATCGAGCAGTTCTGCATCCTTTCGTCGTGAGATGGCTTGCATTCGAACTCCTTTCCGCAGGTTACGCAGGTCTTAGTGTGGTGTTTGTGGGGCATTATCATTAGGACGTTTCACTTTTAGCTACGATTGGTCGTGAGGTAGGGGAGTCGATCCCGCGCGGAAGTCAACGGCGGCGGCACCCCACGCCCCCCCGTGAGGAGCCGCAGGCACACGCGCATTTTCCGAAGGAACTTTTGTTGGTTGCCACCGATTTTTCGATTTCGGTTGAGGCATCTTTACGCTCAGACAGAGGAGATCAACATGAGCACATACACAGGCAAGACCCTCAAGGAAATTTCGCAACTCGTAGCCGAAGGCAACGACATAGCGGACGCCATCATCACGCTGCAAGAGCGGGCCGACGCCAAGCCGGGAACCTACAAGGCGCGGCGTTGCGAGATCGCTATCGAGCAGCTCCAAGACACGGGCGCGTTGGACGTGAAAGCGTGTTTCCAGGGCGCGAAGCAAGAGCCCGCGAAGAAGCCTGCGCCGAAGGCGAAAGCCTCGCCAAAGGCTGACCCGATGGCGGTCGCCGCGAAAGCGATGGCTGACGTGGGTATGGACGCAAGCGCAATCGCTGCGTTCTTGACTGCCGCTTCCAAGAAGTAATTGCGTAGGCGCGGAGGGCTTCGGCCCTTCGCGTTTTTTTTGTGTCCGTATCATGGATTTTCCCATGAAAACAGGCGAATTCAGCACGAATTTGCACACATTCGACACTAACCCATTGAAATTCCACGCTTTCCAACCTGCCTCATGCAGGTTCGAGAGCTTTTTGATGCGATCTTCGAGTTCAAAACGTTTCAGTTTTTTGCTCCGTTCGGTCTTCGACACTATCCGTACACCTATTGCGTCAAATAGTTACACATTACACGTCTTTTTGTCATCCCGTTTGACATCCGACGTCAACTGTACATACACTGTACAACCCTTTAGACAGGAGGTTTGCATGAAAGATACCGAAAAGCGTTGGAAAGATAGCCAGTCGGCTGTCGGTCAGAAGGTCTGCAACGCAACAATCCTAGTGCTCGGCGCTATGGTTTTCGCGCTCATCGCTATCGAGTGGATGGCTGGGTGCGGAGAGGTAACGCACTACGCCAACGGCACTTGGAAGACGAACCAGTGCGTATTCTATGACCGACCCATCAAGACTGGGAGGTGGCAATGACCGTCGATGACACCAAAAAGCGTTGGTGGGCTTGGCACAAGGCCAATCCACACGTCTGGGATTTGTTCGAGCGTTTCACGCTCCAGGCTATCGCGGCTGGCAAACAGCACTCGTCTGCATGGCTCATCATCAATCGTATCCGCTGGGAGAACGAAATCGTCACACGAGGCGGTGAGTTCAAGATCAGCAACGACTTTATCGCCTACTACGCGAGGCTGTTTCACGCATATCACCCACAACACGACGGGTTCTTCCGCACGAAGAGCCTCAAAGACGAAAGGGCTGCGGCATGAAGCCATACCAAACTGAGTTCCGAAAGCGCGTGGATGGGCTCTACAACAAGTGGGAGCAAATACATCCCGGCGTTTTGTTCCACGACATCACCATTTTCGAGACAGATGAGATCACAGGTTGGGAGAGCCAGCCGATCTGGGTCGTTACAGACGTCGTTAGCCAGCCACCGAGGAACGACCAATGAGCTGCGACAGCACGGTCCAAGTTTGGGTGCCGAACGGCGGCAAATACCACAATTACAGGGAGGTCACGTACACCTGCGGATCGACTGGCATCGACGGCCAAGAGGTGCGCTGCGACAACTGCTCGACGGAGAGACCTTGGTACATATGTCCACACGGCAAGGACATCAGCGTGACCGGATACTGCGGTCGTTGTGAGCTGGAAGAATGAGCACGACCCTCGCGTGTCTGGCTCTCGCTGTCTATTTTGAGGCCAGAGGCGAGCCGCTTGCGGGTCAAGTTGCTGTCGCCAATACCATCATCAATCGTGTCGACGATGACCGCCATCCAAACAACGTCTGTGACGTCGTCAAGGAAGGGCCAAAGCATCCCTCTGGTCATCCTCGACGCCATCGCTGCCAGTTTTCATTCTATTGCGACGGAAAACCCGAACGAATTACCGACAAAGACGCGTGGGAAACAGCCGAGCAGGTTGCCAGACACGTCTTGAGCAACTCTCTCGATATTTCGCAGGGAGCGACCTTCTATCACGCCGACCACGTCAGCCCACAGTGGCGGTACACCATGCGCGTGACAACCAAGATCGGGAGGCACGTGTTTTATCAACCCTAAGAAGAGGACTTTAATATGAACACTATGGAACAATCTGCTCTTCGCGCTGAACTAGCCGAGTACACCGGCACATTCGGCTACGCGAAGACCTCGCCATTTTGTAAAAACGTCGTCACTGATGGTGTTTTGCACATGGTACTCAAGTGCGAAGCATTCTGGCTGATCGACGTAATCAACAGTCATTTGGACGGCGTTAGCCAACCGTTCGCGTCTACCACAATCACCAAGACGGGTGACAAGGCCAAGGTCGTTATGACCGATGGTAACGATGGGGTTTTGGCCGAGCAGAATATCCCTTACACGGATTTTCCGTTCGACGAGTTCGAAATCTGGTCCGAGCACGACGGCCATAGGTACGTCCATCTTCTCCCAAGCGAGCACTGATATGAAGTGCGCCATCTGCGAGGGAGAAATCCCACCAGTCGGGCTGTGGCTCGCTGGCAACGACGCCGATCCCATCGTCGATGGGCGGTGCTGCGAAGACTGCAACCGTAATGTCGTCATCCCTGCGCGTTTGAAGAACCTGCGAGAACAACGCAAAGCAAGATGAACGTCCTCATAGGTTGCGAGACGTCTGGCGTAGTGCGTCGGGCGTTTCTCGATGCTGGCTTTGACACTTGGTCATGCGACGTCTTGCCAGCAGATGATCCCACCAACCGACACATTCAGGCAGACGTGCGTGACGTCTTGGCATTACGCGTCTGGGATTTGGTTTGTGTCATGCACCCACCTTGCACTCGTCTGTGCAACAGCGGTGTTCGATGGTTACACACACCGCCACCTGGGCGGACACGAGAGGAGATGTGGGCAGAACTCGAAGACGGTGCCAAGCTGTTCGGCGATCTGCTCAACACAGCCCACGCCAAGCGTGTCGCTATCGAGAACCCTGTCATGCATCATCATGCCAAGGATCGCATCGACGGGTACTTCGAGTTCGACCAGTCAGTACAGCCGTGGCAGTTCGCCACGTCTGAGACAGACAGTGACAACGTGAAGAAGCGCACGTGTTTCTGGCTCCGCGACCTTCCAAAACTGATCCCAACAGGAACGCTCGACGGCAGTACAGCCAGAGCCGAGGTGCATAACGCATCACCGGGGCCAGACAGGTGGAAGAAACGATCACGCTTCTACGAGGGCATCGCGTCTGCGATGGCCGACCAATGGGGCAATCATGCCCTGTCAACACTAGCAGCATAAGGAGAAAAACTGTGCCTACATTAGCAACGTATTCGTATTGGGAATGGGAGGATGCCTTTTCCAAATTTGGCTTCAACGACGGAGATGGGTGGAACGGTACTTATCTTGTGTCCGATTTTATTGACACCCTTGGCTATCAGACTTCCTGTGACAATTGGGGCATCCACAATTACCTCATCACGGACATCCGAAAAGACGGAAAGTCTATCCTGTTTAAGGAAGATGCCAACGGATCGCTCGACGCATGGCTTCCCCACCTCGCACATATTAAAGAACCGTTGGGTTACGCAGAGCCATCAAGCTATCTGCCAAAAGAAATGCTTGATGAGCTCTGGGATCATTTCGACGAAAACTACGAGGTAGTAGTGGAGTGACCATGACCACACCATTCGAGAACGAGGACTTCGATTTTCTTCGAGAGATTTTCGCTTCCCACTATTCATACATGGAACGCAAGTCCTTGGGAAAAGCCGAGCGACGTCGAGCAACCGAACTGTTTGTTCGTCTGCACACGATAATGACCGAGGTAACTACCTTGGCCATTGCACACCAACAACTGAAGGAGAAGTGATGACTGACTTCCAATGGGTAATCGGCAGTCGCAAGACGAACGCTCTGCGTCTGATCGAGAGTGCCATCGCCAGCGTCGAAAAGTATGGCAACGGATACGAGATACCGTGGCGCAACAGGGGAACTCCGCACGACTACCATGTTGCACGTGGTCTTGTCAGTCTTGGCTATTTAGAGCAACGTAGGACTGGGCCACGTGGCGGAAAACGTCTGTGGCCAACAGACCTTGGTGAAATGATTGCTAACCAGTGGGGGGTGCTGTGATGGATACTGAAAAAGCCTATTCAGTCGGTTACGAAGCCGGACTTGATGCGCTCGACAAGATCAACGAAGTGTTAGGGGACGACGACCCTATGGCGCTCAAGAATGCACTAGCGGGAATGATGGTGTCGGCGATGGCTTGCACTTATGCGTTTGCACCTAGCGAAGAGGTGGCCGAAGAACTTATCAGCACAGCCCAGCAATTTGCGCTTAAAAATTGGGAGGAAGAAAATGCCAAATAACATTCCAATGATTAAAGAATACGAGGGGGTGAAATACCCAGCGACCACCCTTGACCCAAACGACTGCACTTTAAAGGATCAGATCACAGATTTATTAGATGCCGCAGATCAAGCATTTGCGGAAAATGACGTTGAATCGGACGAAACACATGATCCAGCATTCCCACTTATTGACGCTGTAAAATTACTAAACGCCGCCATAGAG
>Ga0208919_1001591_pt1 | contig 12784 bp, 9 predicted proteins | sample 4_EtaG_FD_184076 | JGI IMG/M metagenome (GOLD analysis project Ga0208919, IMG submission 184076) | Marine viral communities from the Subarctic Pacific Ocean - 4_ETSP_OMZ_AT15127 metaG (SPAdes) (version 3) | ecosystem: Environmental > Aquatic > Marine > Oceanic | place: Pacific Ocean | collected...
TGGGCAGGCGCCAATCGATAATGAGCAGGTCAAAGGTGTGCTGCTGCGTCGCCCGGCGAAGCTCGCTAGAGCGACTAAACAGCGAGACTTGGTGTTCTGCCGTTAGTAGGCACTGCTCAATAAAGGCCTGTTGGTCGAGGTCATCTTCAAGTACGCCAATATGCATGGTGGTTTCCCGTATTATCGTCTTATAAATGTTACACCCGTAGAAGCGGCAAACTCATACGTTAAGTTTAGTGGATGATGATGCGTTGACACAAAGGTTCACAGTTTATCCGCAGACTGCCGATATATACTCATTGCACTATTAATCGCTAATACCGAGGTGCAGCTCAATGCGTCGTTCTTTGGTTCTTAAATTCAGGGAGGGCATCGTCGCGTTGTGTATAGCCTTGCTGTCATCCCAGGCTATTGCCTTGGAAGTACCTGAAGGCCCAGTGATATTGGTAGTGAGTGGAAAGGTGGGGCAGACTAATGTGGGTAACGAAGCCCATTTTGATAAAGCGATGTTAGAAAGCTTAAGGCAGCACGAAACGATTACCCGTACACCCTGGCACGACGGTGTGATGCGCTTCTCTGGCCCCTTGGTGCGAACTATTCTGGAAGCCGTTGATGCTGAGGGGGAGGATATTCGTGTAGTAGCGTTGAATGAGTACGCCGCGACAGTGCCTATCAGCGATTTTGAGAATTACGATGTCATTCTGGCTATGCAGGCAAACGGCAAAGCGCTGCGAATTCGCGATCAGGGGCCGCTATTTGTCATTTATCCCTTTGATCAGCACCCCGAGCTGCTAGATGAAGAGATATTTTCGCGCTCTGTGTGGCAGGTGGCGCGCATCGACGTTGAATAAAATAATCGGACAATTGCCATGCTGGCCTTATTGAAGTTCTATTTTTCCCGCAGCACCAGGGTCGCTACATTCTCAGCGATCCTTTTTTTTCTTTCAGCGCTAACTACCGGTGGGATTATTTATAATCGTCAGCATGCGTTGGAGAATCGCCTGCTCGAAAACTTATTATGGGCCGGGTATCAGTTTGATCGAGAGGTGCGCGAATTGCGCCTCTCGCTATTCGAAACGAGTGCAGGGAACGCTACGGTTGATGATGTGTTGCTGCGTTTTGAGATTCTCTTTAGCCGACAATCACTTTTTTTTCAAGGTGAAATAGGAAGAATGGTGGCGAAACTTGAGGATATTGAAGCGATCATTCAGCAAACTCACATCCGCATTTTAGAGATGGAAACCCTACTCGAAACAGTATGGGACAACCCTACCCAGTTAAATAGCGAGTTAACGGCCACCCTGCTGCAGCAAACGGCTGAGCTACAGCAACTCACCGGTAACATTCTGATCGAAACCAACGCCCATGTTTCACATCTACATAGTGAAGAACACCGCGCATTGACGCGTCTCTACGGATTGGTGCTGTTGCTTATTGTCCTGTTAATGTTTTCAGGTGGCATGCTGGTTCGCGCGCTGATTCTGGAAAGCCGTTCAAGTGATCACAAGGCACAAGCATTAGAAGCCAAGGGTAAAGAGCTGAACGAGGCCGCCAAGCAAGCAGAGAAAGCGAGCCTGGCAAAATCTGAGTTCATGGCGGTGATGAGCCATGAAATTAGAACCCCGTTAAATGGCGTCGTAGGTATGGCGGATTTGTTAAGCGAGGAGGTTAAAACAACAAGTGCGAAGACTTATCTAGCGGCACTTAAGCGCAGTGCAGAGAGCCTACGCGCGGTGATCAACGATATTCTCGACTACACCAAAATTGAGTCGGGACGCCTCGACCTGGATATCCAGCCGTTTGATCTTCACCAATGCATCGACCAGCTCTGTGAAAGCTACACTCTTCGCGAACCGAAGGCCAAGGTCACCTTTAGTTACGCTATCGACCCGGCACTGCCCCGCTATGTGTTGGGAGACATCGCGCGGCTACGCCAAGTCATGATGAACTTAATCAATAATGCCTTGAAGTTCACTGAAGAGGGGTTCGTTAAGTGCCAGGTAAAACCTCTTGGAGACGATAATATTTTAGTGGAGGTGCACGATACTGGCTGTGGTATCACGGAAGCGGATCAAACGCAGCTGTTCTCGGCGTTCTCGCAAGTGGATACCTCAATGGCGCGTCGTCACGAAGGCACAGGGCTTGGGCTCGCAATTTGTAAGCGCTTGGTCGATGCCATGCAGGGCGAGATAGGTGTTAACAGCCAGCAGGGGCTCGGCAGTCGATTCTGGTTCACGGTCAGCCTGCCGGAAACCGAACCTTTGGCCATTTATCAAAGCGGTGAACACCCGCCAGCAATGACCTCTCATCACCATATCTTGGTGGTAGAAGATAATCCGCTAAATCAAACGGTGGCACGCGTCATGCTTGAGCGCCTTGGCCAGCAGGTATCGGTTGCAGAGAACGGCCAGGAGGCACTCGATCAGTTGAAAGCTGACCATGGTCGATTTGATTTGGTGTTAATGGATATGCAGATGCCCAAGCTGGATGGCACGGAAACCACTCAACGCTGGCGCGATTATGAAGCTGTGCATCAACTGCCTAAGCTGCCCATAGTGGCGATGACCGCCAATGTGATGCCTGAGCATCGTGAGCGCTGCATGCAAAGCGGTATGGACGATATGATCCATAAGCCTTTTACCCGCGATGAGTTGCATCAGGTGATCTGTCGCTATCTCTCAAACGACGAAAGCGTTGGCTCTGTCAGCATTCACGCTGCTGCTCCTGCTAAAAAACCTGAATCGCTGGGCGGATAGCGCTGGGGCAGTTCAAGTGCTGGATAAGCGTCTTTGCGAAGAGCTGCAAAGTACCTTTGAACCCAAGGCACTGGATGCGCTGCTGAGCACGTTTTTAACACGGCTTGGTGAACGTATCGCCCGCTTGAATGCCTACTGGCAGTCAGAGGATCGACAAGCCTTGTGCCAAGAAGCCCATTCACTAAAGGGCGCCGCTTCCTCTCTAGGCTGTGCTGCGATTGCTGAGCAAGCAAGCCAATTGGAGCAAGCAGCGCTAGAAGCCCCATTAAGCGAATTGATGATCTATCTGGAGCGTTTAGTTGCTCTTGAGGCCACTACTAAGCTGGCTTTGGAGCAAGAAAGCATGCTCGTTTGATGTGGACGGTGAGTACTCGCGTAACCAGGTGTTGAAAGCGTCGGCGGTTAACGGGTGTGCAATACAGTAGCCTTGTCCAACAGTGCACCCGGCTTCAACAAGCCGAGTGAGCTGTGCCGACGTTTCGATACCTTCGGCGACAACAGTCAGTCCCAGGCGTTTGCCTAAGTCGACAATCGACTCTGTTATCACCAGTGCTTCTTTGTCCTGATCGATCAGTGAGACAAAGCTACGGTCAATTTTGAGCTCGCTGAAAGGCAACCGATAGAGCTGTGTCAGCGAAGAGTGGCCGGTACCAAAATCATCTAACGCCAGTTTGCAGCCCCGTTGTCGCAAAGCTTTGAGCACGTAGCAAGCGTAGCCCAAGCACTCAACCCCCGCTGTTTCGGTGAGTTCCAGGGTGATCTTGCTAAGCACAGCATGATGCGCTTGGGTGAGTTGATCAAACGCGTCGAGTACGCCTTCTGCCTGAATAAAGGCCGCCGGTATATTTATCGAGACGTTTAAGTCCCACTCTTGTGACAGCCATTGGGCTTGCTGCTTCATGGCAAGCTCAATAACGTACCAAGTGAGTGGAAGCATCAGGTCGTTTTGCTCTGCTAGAGGTATAAAACTGTCGGGGTATAGCACGCCGCGTTGAGGGTCTTGCCAGCGTACCAGCGCTTCAACGCCAATAACCTGCCCTTGTTGAGTGCCTTGTTGCAGGCTTATTTGGGGTTGAAAAGCTAGAAAAAGCTGTTGTTCACGAATGGCCTTCGCCAATTCATCGCCTGTAGGCGCTTTGGGCGCTTTTTTTAAGGGCCCCAGAAATGTCGTTAGGCCGGTGAGCAGCTTGGATTTAGATAGGAAACCTAACATTTGCAAGCCTTTTGTTTCACCTGCTGCAAGCGCATGCGCGGCAGTTTCTTCCGTACAACTGCTAATTAATAAAATTGAAGCGTTTAAGCGTAAATCATACAGATATTCCAGAATATCAAGGCTCGTAAATTCACCTAGCCCGAGATCAAGCAAGATCAGCTCGACATTGAGTAGGTCGGGTTGGCGCACCAGCTCGCCAAAACTGCTCGCCGTCACCACCTGATAACCGTGCTGGCGTAATAGCATTCTGCCCAAGAGTTGAACGTTACAGTCATCATCAATAATTAAAGCATTAGACAGCATAGTGGTTCCTTAGATGACCCCATACTCTTAGCTATGTGTTTTCGGGTGGCGCGGTAGTTCGAAAGGAAAATGCTTAAAACTAATTGGTTAAATTCCTTGGGCCTATGAAAGCCCAAGGAAGGTAAAGGTACTGGCTGCTTAGAACGATTCCCACTCGGGTTGAGGGGAGCTCCCCAAATGTCGTTGAGCTATAGGCGTAGTCGCAGGTCTGTGTGCTGTCGAGGTGAGCGCTGCTTTGCCAAGAGCTGGTTGCGCGTTAGCATTGCTGAGCTTGAAGCCTCCCACTAGCACGCCCAGTCGGTCGGCTTGTTCTCTTAGTTCCGCCGCCGCAGCGCTGGACTCTTCTACCATGGAGGCATTGTGCTGGGTCATGCTATCCAGCTCGTTGACTGCGTCATTTACTTGACCGATACCTACACTCTGTTCTTTAGCACCAGCACTGATCTCAGCAATCACGTCCGCCACACGCTCGATGCTTTTTACCATCTCCTGCATGGTGACGCCGGTTTGTTTCACTTGGTCAACGCCCACCTTTGTGCGGTTTAACGACGTATTGATCAGAGTGGCAATGTTTTTGGATGCATCACTTGAGCGGCTGGCCAATATACGTACCTCTTGGGCAACTACCGCAAAGCCACGGCCATGCTCGCCTGCGCGGGCGGCCTCTACAGACGCATTCAGCGCCAGGATATTGGTTTGAAAAGCGATGCTATCAATAAGGTTGACGATGCTGCTGATTTCAGAGGAAGAGTCGTTAATCGTATCCATTGTCTGCTCAACACTGTGCATGGAGTGCAAACCCTGTTGAGCGAGATCCCGGGTTGAAAGCGCCAACTGGTCAGCCTGCTGGGCAGAATCAGAGGCGTTGTTGACCACTGCTGCGATTTGCTCCATCGAAGCAGAGGTTTGCTGTAAATTCGCAGCAGCTTGCTCAGTACGTGCCGCAAGCTCCTGACTGCCTTTGGCAATTTCAGTAGATGCATGCTGCAGGCTAACGGTACTGCTGCTAACTGACTGAAGCGTATCGTCAATGCGTTTAATAAAGGCATTGAACTGTTGTGCCAATTCACCAATTTCATCACGGCGTTGACTCTCAATCCGCGCGGTTAAATCGCCATCGCCTTCGGTAATCTCTTTAATACGTCCACTAATTTGACGGATAGCCCGAGACATCATTAGCGGCCCCAGTAGCGCAATAAGCGTTGCAGCAATAAAGATGATTAAAGCAACAATAATAGTGGATGTTTGCTGCACTTGGATTCTATCAACCACCGCTGCTTCTGCTTGATAAGTGGCTGTCTCAATATTTATTCCCGATACATCATATATATCACGCAGTGCATTAAAGTCGTCTAATGATGAACCGGATAGCATCGTTAATGCTGCTGCGGTATTGCCGCTTTGGTGCAGCTCAAAAACACGTGTTGCCTCTTGTTTCCAATCGCTATACAGCGTTTCAAAGTTAGCTAGTTGCTTGGTTAGCTCTGGGTAGTTCTGCATTAGTTCGGCGTAGAGCTCCATGCGGTCATAAGCCTGCTGAGCATTCTCTTCAAACTCGGCGATTAACGCTGTTGCTCGCTCGGAGCTGGGGTCAGATAACAGATACTCAATCTCAGCAACGCGTGCTTGATAAAGGTCTCGGTCGCCGTTGAGTGTGGCTGAAGTCGCCGGAATATAGTTGGTGATAAACGTATCTAAACGGCTTTTTACCATATTAACCAGCAGTGCATCGGCTACCACAATAACCAGTAGTGCTAACGCAACGCTGATAAAGGCAAGAGCATACTTAACTCTTATCTGATGAAGACGGTTCATATGTGCCACTCCTGTAGTGTCAAACCATGAGAGCACATTACCTTTAAAGCGTTAGAACGGTCGACAGATTTGTAACGCTTGTGACGTTTGTTCACGTTCGAGGTTTTAATTAGCGTGGTAAGAGTTTAAACATAATTATAATGAGAATTATTAATATTTTAGTGGCTATTTATAACCCGCTGCCTGGAGTTGAAATAGTTTCGCATAGCGGCCTGCAGTGGCCAGGAGTTCTTCATGGGTGCCGCGTTCAACGATATGCCCTTGATCAATAACCAGAATGAGATCAGCGCTGCGTACTGTGGAAAAACGGTGAGAGATCAATATCGCCATTTTATCGCGGCTGTGCTCGCGAAAGCGGGCGAATATTTCGGCTTCTGCGGCAGCATCCATGGCAGCGGTAGGTTCATCCAGTACCAAAATGTCCGCGTTTTCGCGCATATACGCTCGGGAGAGGGCAATTTTCTGCCACTGGCCACCAGAGAGCTCTTGGCCATTTTTAAACCAGCGGCCAAGCTGGGTTTTGTAGCCGTTGGCCATGCGGGTAATAAACTCATCCGCCATACCGTGACGAGCGGCGTTCTGCCACCTTTCTTGGTCGTTAAAGGCATGCGTATCGCCGACACCAAGGTTTTCGCCCACCTGCAACTGATAGCGCACGAAATCCTGAAAAATCACCCCGGTGCGTTCACGTAGTGCTTGGGTACTCCAATCCCGCAGGTCGCTACCATCTAACAGAATTCGGCCTTGGGTTGGGTGGTAGAGCCGCGTGAGCAGCTTGATAAGGGTCGTCTTACCCGAGCCGTTTTCGCCTACCAAAGCCAGGCTCTGCCCAGGGCAGAGGTGCAGTGAGATATCGTGAAGAACCGGATCTTGGAGAACAGAGTCGCCGCCAGGGTAGGAGAAGCTAACGTGCTCAAAGCGCAGCCCGTCGCCGGGCAGTGCACCTTGGGTTAGTGTACCGTTCTCGCCTTCTACCGGCTGCTCAAGATACTCATAAAGATTGGAGAGATAGAGGTTATCTTCATACATGCCACTGATGGCGGTGAGGCTTGCGGAGAGCGCGGCCTGCCCCTGCTTGAAGACCATCAGGTACATGGTCATCTGGCCCAGGGTAAGCGCCCCGGCAATCGTTTCAATCACCACCCAGGCGTAGGCGGCGTAAAAGGTTAAGGTGCCAAGCAGGCCGAGCAGAAACCCCCAGCTTTCACGACGCAAAGTTAGGCGGCGATCCTCAGCAAACAATTTGGTAAAAATGTCGCGATAGCGCTTGAGAAACAGCCCTTCAAGGCCAAACAGTTTGACCTCTTTAATGCTGTCTTCCCTTGCAAGCACCGTCTCTAAATAGATCTGCATACGGGTTTGCGGCGAGCGCCAGCGAAACAGCCTGAAAGCATCGCCCGAGAATTTGGCCTCTGAGATAAATACCGGTAGGGCGCCTGCCACCAAAATCAGCAGCGCCCAAGGGGAGAACTGCACCAGTAGCACGCCGAAGCTACCCAGCGAGATAGCGTTTTGCAGCAGCCCAAAGGTTTTATTCACCAGTGCAAGCGGGCGCGTAGATGCTTCACGGCGCGCTCGCGTGAGCTGGTCGTAAAGCTCTGAATCTTCAAACTGGCTAAGTGACAGTTGTCCCGCTTTCTCCAGAATCATCACATTGACCTTCTGCCCCAGCAGCGCACGCAGCAGTGACTGTTGGGCTGAGAGGCCGCGCTGGGCCAGGGCAATGAGCGCAATAATCACGGCTTCGATCCCCACCAGCGTTAGCACCGGTGTGATGGACGCTAGTAGATTGGGATCAGTGGCTGCTTGATGGGCCTCCATGGCACTTACCACCCCATCCACAATCAATTGACCCACCCAGGCCGCCACGGCAGGCAGAACCCCTGCGACCAGCGTGCACAGCGCCAGCCCAAGCATCATCCAGCGAGAGGTTTCCCAGACTAAGCCAAGTGCACGTCGGCTATAGCGAAATACGCCAAAAAAGCCGCTTAGTGGTGAGGAAGTCGATTCAGAAGGTGGTGGAGACATAGTTAGGCTGGCAAAAAGTACCGACGAAAAAAAGAGTGCCATGATGCGGTGGTTGAGCGTGGATAGCCAGCTCAGCCGCCGGTTGCCTTCAACGGCAACACGGCGGAGACCCAGTTTAGTGGTGAGATATTACCAGGGGAGCACAGCCCCATCGGTGCGTGGCTCGGTGCCTCCTTGGAGTACGCCGGTGTCAGGATCGCGCAGAATGATTTGGCCACGGCCAAAGCTGATTGAATCGGCGACTTTAACGATGTCGTGGCCGCGGCGTGCCAGGGCAAGCGCTAAGTGATTGGGGAAGTCGGCTTCAACTTCGATGGTTTTGCCTTTGGTCCATTTCCAACGCGGCATATCGAGCGCCGCCTGAGGATTCAGTTGATCCTCAAGCATCGCCGTTACCACCTGCACATGGCCCTGGGGCTGCATATAGCCACCCATCACACCGAACGGCCCAACGGCTTGGTTATCTTTGGTGATAAAGCCTGGGATGATGGTGTGGTAGGTGCGCTTGCCAGGGGCTAGTGCGTTGGGGTGCTGCGGGTCGAGGGAGAACGACCAGCCACGGTTTTGCAGGCTAATGCCGGTGCCCGGTACCACCATGCCAGAACCAAAGCCTTTGAAGTTGCTTTGAATCAGCGACACCATATTGCCATCGTTGTCAGCCGTAGCGAGATACACTGTGCCGCCCTTGATCGGATTGCCGTGTATAGGGTCGACGGCTTGCTCGCCAATCATCGCTGCCCGCGACTTCAAATAGTCGTCGTTCAACATCTGATCAATGGTGGGTCGCATAGCATCAAGGTCGGTCACATGCGCGAAGCCATCGACGTAAGCCAGCTTGGTGGCCTCAATACGACGGTGCAGGGTTTCGACGGGGTCGCGGCCTTCATCGCCTAAATGTTCAAGCATGCCCAGCGCTTGCAGGACAATTATGCCGCTGCCGTTAGGGGGAATTTCCCAAATATCGTGGCCTTTGTAGCGCACGCTAATAGGGTCTACCCACTTTGGCTGGTAAGCCGCTAGGTCTTCTTTGCGTAATAGGCCACCGTGTTCGCGGGAAAAGGCATCAATGGCCTCGGCCAGTTCGCCCTCATAGAATGCTTTGGCGCGGCTGTCAGCAATCGCTTTTAGACTTTTAGCATGGCCTTCGGAGCGCCACAGTTCACCGGGCTCCGGCGCACGCCCTTTGGGAGCAAACGTATCAAACCAGGGTTTGAAGGAAGCCTCATCGTAAGCCGAGTAGGTGTTGAAAGCTTCTTTCCACATTTGATGAATGACGGGAGAAACCGGGAATCCTTCATCGGCCAGTGCAATCGCAGGCGCCAGCAACTCTGCGAACGGAAGTTTGCCGAAGCGCTCAGATAGCGCCGCCCAGGCAGCGGGTGCGCCGGGTACCGTTACCGGGAGCATGCCGTGGTTGGGCATCGTGTCATGGCTGAGGGCTTTTAGCGCTTCAATGGTTGCCGCTTGTGGAGCAGGGCCGCTGGCGTTAAGCCCATGCAGTTTGCCATCGACCCACACAATGGCAAAAGCGTCGCTGCCGATCCCATTCGAGGTGGGCTCCACCACCGTTAATGCGGCTGCCGTGGCAATGGCTGCATCAATCGCATTACCACCTTGCTGCAAAATGCTAATACCTACCTGCGCTGCTAACGGTTGTGAGGTGGCGACCATGCCACGTTTACCGAACGTTGCCATCCGGCGCGAGGCGCTGGGGTAATAGAGAGCATCATGTTGCATACCAGTGTCCTTTTGAACGTTGTTTTGAAACAACAGTTTTTTGAAATAACAATGTTTTGAAATAACAATGTTTTGAAATAACGTAGAGGTATTAAACATTCTCTTGCTGTGCGGCACCTTTTAAGCGCTGAATCTTGCGATCTTGATAGAGCGAAAACAGTATCGAAGCGACAGCGAGTGCCAGAAAAAGCGCAGAGAGTGGTCGAGTCAAAAAAGTCAGCCAGCTTTCATTAAGCTCAAGGGCGCGGAAGAGCTGGCGCTCAAGGTTATCGCCAAGTACTACGCCGAGTATCAGAGGCGTTAGCGGTACTTCAGCTTTCCACAGCAGGTAGCCGATGATGCCAAAGATAAACAGCACCCAAATATCAAACAGGTTGTTGTTCAGTGCATAAGCACCAATGGCACACAGCATTAATACGACAGGAACGAGGATCTGTTGGGGGATCAACGATATTTTGGCGAACCAGCGTACTAGCAGCAGATTGCAAAGCACCATGACCACCGCACCGATCAGTAAGCTGGCATAAATAGCACCCACCAGCACCGGGTTCTGTTCAAACATCATTGGCCCCGGCGTAATGCCGTGCAGGATCAGAACCCCCATCATGATCGCCATGGGCAAATCGCCCGGTATTCCCAACGCGAGCGTAGGTACAAACGCGCCGCCTGCCACCGCGCTATTGGAGGCTTCAGACGCCACGATGCCGCTGGGTGTGCCAGTGCCAAACTTCTCTGGATGTTTTGAGAATTTCTTGGCTTGGTCGTAGCTTAAGAAATTAGCCACGGTGCCACCCGTGCCAGGTAGCGCTCCCACCAAGCTACCAATGAGTGAAGAGCGCAGCGTGTTAAGCTTTTGTCCCGCCATATCTTTGAGTATTTGGCCGTAGGGAATCGTTACATTGGTATCGATGTTTTTGGCTTCGCTTTTCTCATCTTTGAGCTTCTCTATATTTCCAAGTAGCTGCGAAAAAGCAAATATACCGATCATCACGGGGAGAATTTCGAACCCAGATCCCATCGCCGGCAGGCCGAAGTCAAAGCGAAGATTGCTGTTGCGGTCATAGCCAACGGTGGTAATCAAAAGCCCCAAAGCGGCGGCCATCAGGCCTTTGAGCAGAGCGCCACTGGAAAGGCCTGCCACAAGTGTCAGAGCGAAAACGATTAATGCAGTGATTTCCCAAGGACGGAAGTTCATGCTGAAGCTTGCAATTAGCGGCCCGAAGAACACCAGCACCGCCACGCTGATAATGGTGCCTAGAAACGATGAAGCGACGCCAATGCCTAGGGCGCGGCCCGGTTCGCCTTTCTGTGCCATCGGGTAGCCGTCATAAACAGTAGTAATAGACGAGGGTGTGCCGGGTATCCCCAACATGACGCCAGACACAATGCCGCCCGAGTATCCCCCCACAAATACACCAACCATCAGTGAGACGCCGCTGACCGGATCCATAGCAAAGGTAAAAGGGAAGACCACCAGGATGGCCATGGTGACGGTAAAGCCAGGGATGCTACCGCCAATAATGCCAAACAAAACACCGATTACAATTAGGCCCAGCACCGAGGGAGTACCGACCTCAGCGAGAGCTTGGAGAAAAAAATTGGTCATTATTTACTCCGCAGATTAGGGCAGCCAGACATTTAAGCCATAGCGGAAAACCACAAATATCACGAGCGTCAGAGTGAAACTCAACGTGAGATTAATGATCCATTTTCGCCGCGTATCTATACCCATAAGTAAAGCAAGCGAGGCGACTAAGAAGCCCATAGTGGTTGCGATATACCCAACTGCTGGGAGAAGTGCTGCATAAAGCCCAAACAGTAGAAACAGAGCGAGTATGGTGCGCCGGCTTTTAAACCACCCAGCAACAAGCTGCTTTGCGCCCGCCCGCTCAGGTACTTTTACTAATAAGGAGCGCACTAGGATCAGCAGTGAGAACGAACCAATCACTACCAACAAAATACGTGGGAAAAGAGCTGACCCATACGGTTGCCAACTGGTCGGTGGAGCAATGCTTCCTGACTCCATCCACATGACAGCCACAATTAATAGCAGAGCCAGCGCCAAGGCGCGGTCTTTCGTTAGCGTAAGCATTAGCGATGCCTCCGGTAGTTCTAGCCCCCGTACTCACGAGGGCTAGAGGGTGCGCCCTCAGTTCTGGAAATCGATGTTCTCAGCAGCGGCGGATAGTGCTGCTTCGTTTTCATCCAGAAACGTTTGATAATCATCACCGGCCAGAAAGCGAACAACAGAGCCAAATTCATTTTCAATGCGGCTCTGTACTTCTTCATTTTCCAAGGCCTGTTCGTAAGCGTCAGCGATGGTATTGAGGATTTCTTGCGGAGTGCCTTTGGGAGCAAAAATACCTCTGCTGGTGGAGTGATCCATCTCGATGCCTTGCTCTCGCAGGGTGGCTACATCTGGCATGCTATCAAGGCGCTCTGGATGGGCGATGCCGAGCGCGCGGAAGGTGCCATCTTCAAAAAATGCACCGCCAGAGGGCAGGTTGAACATTGCGAAATCAACTTCTTCCGCCATCAAAGCCGATACCTGTTCACCCGTATCTGGATAGCCGACTAGACGCACGTCGGCCATATCAATGCCAGCCTCCTGGAAGAACTGTGCCCAGAAGAAGTGGTCAGTGGAGCTAGGAATCATACTGAAGCGCACTTGGCCTGGGTTTTCGCTAACATAGTCAGCGATTTCATCAGCGCTCTGGACAGGGTGATTCGCATGGGCGGTTGGGATATTGATGGTTTGGGTAAGTAGCGCGATAGGTTCGAAGGCATCAAACGAGTAGTCGACGGTGCCCGCTAGCTTTGAAAGTGCAATGGTGTCGTGGCTGCCAAGCAGTGTATAGCCATCGGGTTCTGCGTCTTTTACATTGCGAGACCCCAGGGTAGCGCCTGCTCCTGCCATATTGACCGGAACGAT
>Ga0208919_1001593_pt1 | contig 12780 bp, 21 predicted proteins | sample 4_EtaG_FD_184076 | JGI IMG/M metagenome (GOLD analysis project Ga0208919, IMG submission 184076) | Marine viral communities from the Subarctic Pacific Ocean - 4_ETSP_OMZ_AT15127 metaG (SPAdes) (version 3) | ecosystem: Environmental > Aquatic > Marine > Oceanic | place: Pacific Ocean | collected...
GTCTAATATTATTAGACGTATATTTAAAGGGAAATGAAGCCCGTTTAGCACTGGTGGGCCAGCCCAGGGCCCGCTTGGCACTGGTGGGGCTCTGCACTCAGGGCTGGTTGGCGGCCTTCAGAACCGCCCGGCAACAGGTCGCAGCCTTACCCGTTTTCGCTAAACCTCTCCGACAGGGCCCCCTCCAGGTAGGACTTGATCTGCTTGAGTTGGCGGTAGACCTCCCGCCGATCGATTCCGAGCTCTTCGTCGATCTGGTGGAACCGGTAAGACTTGGTGCTGGGCTCGTCACCTGGGATAGCCCGATAATATATTTTTATTAGGCGGTACCCTTCGGGGTCTTTTTCTTTCATCCGGTTGAGCGTCTCGCCGACCGCCTCGGCCTTCTCGATGTCGCCGTCCGAGATCGGGACGCTTGATTCTCGGTAGCCGTTGGACGGAACGTACCAGGGTTGCTGGTTGTACCAGCCCACGGGCGGTGCCTCTCTGCACATATAAGCCCACAACTCGATGTAGATTTCTATTTCTGCCACAGCTCTTTGATCTCTTGGACGTTTGGAGGGTGGACCTGGCCCGTGGAATATCGAAGAACTCGCCAGCCATCCATGACCGCCTGATTGTATTTTATTAAGTCATTCTGGTAGCCCTGGCCTCTTGTGTGCCTGCCTTTGTTGAAAATGCCGCCCTCGATTTCAATCGCGATCTTGCGGGTTAGCGGTAGAAGTACAAAATCGAATCGCCATCGCCTGGACTCATGAAATTTGTATTCCCTTGTAAAAGGAATATCGGCTTCTTTAAGCAAGACTTCCATAAGCAGCTCCCCCTGGCTGCTCTTGACTCCGGTCAACGGGGACTCGATCGCCATCAGGTCTTCAGGACCTCGTCTTTGTAACGCCTGATCAATGTTTGCACGATGCAAAACAAAAACTGCTCCGAGTGATCGATTCTTCTTTGATCTCGGTTTTCCAGGTCCGACGTCCGGTACTCATCAAAAAGCTTATGGCAGCCCGCACATAAGTCGGCCACACACAGATCGTGGGGCTTGATCCCGGTCCCCTTGCCAAATTGCTGGGACCTCATCCCCTGGTAGTGAGCGCTGACGGTCGTGCCGTCGTTGAACCCGCAATTGACACAGGCCCGATCTCGCGACGCTTCAAGAAGCTTTTTGTTTCTGATGACGCCTTGCGAATTCATCTAGATTTTCTCCAAACATTTTCTTAAACCAGTCGTCCCAGTAGATCCCACGCGGCGTCTTGAGGTGTCGGTTCTTCCAGGCGTGGCGCGCGGCGTAATATTTCTTGGATTCATACGTTTCTTTGTGAGCTATATTCACTTCTGGCCTTTTGGAATCTCGCCTCGGCGACCGTAATCTTTTTTTTAAACATTTCAGCTTTTGTTTTTGCTTTGGTCACTTTTGTAAGTTCTTCTACATATTTTTCGGTTGCCGTGACCATCACTTCCGCTCTTGAAACACTAAAGCCATCATCGAAATAAGCTTTCACTTGGGAAGATCGCCAATGTTTATAATCAGCATCAGCTTCATCAGCGTTATCTTGTTCTTCACCCCATTCATCAATGGCTTCATCCCAATCGGCTAATGCTTGATCCATCTCAGAAAGGGATGTCATCTGTGAAGTCCTCCACCTCTTCTGCCGGTCGAAGGGTCTCTTGCCTGGGCTCCTGGGGCTTGCTATCCAGGAACTGAAAGTTTCGACAGGTGATCTCGGTCCTGTAGCGCTTCTCTCCGTCCTTCTCATAATTTGATGTGTGCAGGCTGCCCTCGATGTAGACCTTCGAGCCCTTCTTCAGGTACTGGCCTGCAATCTCTGCTTGATTTCCAAAGGCCACGACGTTGTGCCACTCGGTCTGCTCCTCGTCGTTGCGCTTTTCGCTTGTCGCCAAGCTAAACTTGGCGATCTGAAGCCCGTTGTTTGTCGATTTCATTTCTGGGTCTCGGCCCAGATTCCCCACCAATATCACTTTGTTTACGCTAGCCAATTTTGTCCCCTTAGTCGTAGTTTGCCTTTTGACGCGCCCCATATAGCAGACGCGAATCTAAATTTCTTTTTTGCACATCGATAATCAGCGTCGCCGTAGGCAGACAGCGGCTTGACCGATTCGTTTTTTTGATACTTGGAATAATTCGTTTCTTTCTTGCAACCGCCACAGGTGTTTCGTTTGATCTCCGCATACTTGAATTTTTTCTCGCAGATCTTGCATGTTCGCAAAAACCGTCGATTTAGCCTGCGCTCGATTACCGAGACCGAGTTGGGGCTGAAGTCGTACACATCACAAAAGTCCATGATCGTAAAATCTTCCATCATCTTGAGGATGTTCTGCCTGCCTCCGACCCGCCTGACTATGTAGCTTTTCATCTCACGACCTTTAGCTTTTGTATGTGCTCTTGCGAGGCCCGGATTTTTTGCATGGCTTCTTCATGAGTCTCTTCGACCCTCGACGGGGCCCTTTCATATTTGTCTTGCTTGATCTCTTCATAACCCTCATCCCATTTTTCTTGTCTTAAAAAACTCTGTAATCCTTTAGGCCCAAATTGGTTGTTAGGCTGCCAGTGTTTGTTTTTTGCTTTGTTTTCTTGAATGAATTCTAAGAGCTCTTTTAAACCTTCAGCGCCCCACTGGTTTTCTCGTTGGAGTTTGTTGGCTACCTCGAAGCTCTCTTTCTTGTTGTGCCTGGCAGGGAACAGGTGAGTCGGATAAGTCGACCAGATCAACTCAAACCAACTCGGATAACTTCTTCTCAATCCCATCTGTTCCCCTTAACTGCACTAACCAAGATCCTGAATACAGGCCCCCTACCCCCAATAAAGAAGGTAAGCGGCCTTTTCATGCACTGAACCGGAGTCCGTCACACATTGGCCCTGGTCTATTCACGGCTGACCTGGTTTAACCCCTGCCGCTGGTCTGCTCTTGTAACTCGACTCAACCAGCCATCGATTTTTGAAAGAAATCTTTTTGGATGTCGTTAACGGGCACCCCGGTGATCGCGCTGACCTTCGGCCAGTGCTTCGCGGGGATCCCGGCTTTCGCCTTCCAGTGCCACGTCGTCTTGCGCGACACGCCGAGCTGATCGGCAAGCCTGGGCAAGGACATCTGTTTTTCGATTTCATTCCACATTCTCAAAGCGTATCTGATTTTTAAACATCTGTCTAATATTTTGAAACTTGATTGTTTAGTCTCAATTTATTGGACATTTGTTTATCGATGGATTACATTCTGCCTTGAAGGGAAATTGGACATCAGGAATGTATACAGACAAAGAAAACCTGGGCGGCCGCCTGCTGCGTTGTAGGGAGAAACACTCACTATCGCAACGCGAGCTCGGCAAGCTCGCAAAAAAGGAGTTCGGGAAAGATGCGTTTAGCTGGCAAAGCATCAGCAAGTGGGAATCAAACGAGGTGATACCGTCTCCAGATTATTTAAACCAGCTTGCTGTGCTCTTCGACGTGAAGACGTCCTGGCTTTTAACCGGAATCAGAACGCGCAACGACGCAGACAACAAATTGTTGAATGCTTATCACAGCCTCGCGGAACGAGATCAGAAGATGGTCAACGCTCTTATAAAAAACTTTCAAAAAAACAGAAAAGAGGAGAACGGGGGATGAATTCGGACAGAGAGGATTTGATCGATTTTATTAGTTATACAGATTCTTTAATACAGGACGCGATCGATGTTTTGCGTGAAGACATACCCGTGACAACGTACACCAAAGAAGGATCGAACTGGAAATTTTTCATCGGCACGGGCGATCACTTCTTCAGCCCTGGCATCCGGCTGAGCCTGCCTCAACCTTTTACGACTGAGTCAGAGGCGATACGAAAACGCATAAGCACCGATAAAACAATCAAGGCATCGTTTCCGCCGAAGATCCTCTACGACTGGGCGACCGACGGGTGGCTCGACTACGGCAAATTTGACACAACCAACGACTACGCAAGTTCCATCGCGCTGGGATTGTGTAACGCGGGCCGGGTGCGGTTTGTTGTTAGGTACGGGACAAGCTGTGTCATTTATCAGTGCTCGGAAAGCGATTTCGAGTTTGAGCCGGCGATCGCTTTTTGCCAGCGGCATCATATGTATTTAAGTAAGGAAGACTGGTACAGGATTTTTAAGCCCGCGCCTAAGATCGTCGCTCAAATGAAAACCAACGTGCTTCCTTTTAAAATGATGAACACTGGGTATTAAACATCAGTCTTAAATTATTAGACACCCTCGTCGGTTTTCGTTATGCTTCATTTAACGCGACGGTTGTCTAACAGATTTAAACAACGGAAACCCGGTTAGGTGATCGTCGCTTTTTTCAAACATGAAGGGAGCAAGCGATGCAACAGTCACTCAACTTTGGAACCGAACCCCACAAGATAATCAGGCGTCACGCGCCGGTCACGTCGATCGAGGCAGGCAAGTCAGTCGACACTACTCAGATGGAACGCACGATCTTCGAGCTGATCCGAAAGCAACCCAAGGAACGAGGGCTCACCTCAAAGGAAGCAGCAAGAATACTCAACAAAGAACTCAACCAAATATCTGGTCGGTTTACCGGTTTGAAAATGAAAGCTCTAATCGAGCTGGTGCCCGAAACAAAACGTGAAAACTCCTTGGCCTGGAGATCTAAAAAAGTCGAAGAACACAAAACCAGAGACGGCAAGCACGCCTACAGGGTGGTCGGCTAATGAAAACATCAGAAAACATTGATCAAATCGGGTTGTGTCTCTCTAAGGTCATAGGAGAGGTCACCGACGCCAGGAAAGAACAGCAGGGATACGGGTATACATATGCCGACCTACACCAGGTCTTGCAGATCATCCGGCCGCTACTAGCTAAGCACGAGGTAGGGATGGTGCAACTGCCCCAGACCGTCTGCGAGGACGGAGTCGAGAAGGTCGAGGTAATTACCAGGCTGATGCACAAAGACCAGTTCATCGAGTCGACATTAAAGATGCCGATTAGTTCTAACGGTAAAACCAGCGGAGAACAGGATGTAGGGAAGACCATATCCTATGCGCGCAGATACGCTTTGACGTCTATTTTCTCGATCAGCCAGGTCGATAGTGACGGCGAGTCGTTGACCCAGCCCCAGACCAAGCAGAAAAAAGAAAAAAACGATGCGGTAAAACCCCCCCCTGATTTTGCACAAGACAAACCGAAACCCAAAGCCACAAAAAAAGACCAGGTGATCGCCGACGTCCAGAGCCTCGCGTTTGAAAAAAAGGTGAAGCTAGATAAGGCGCTGGCCGATCGTGCGGTGAGCGATCTAAGCGAGCTTTCCGATGAGGCGCTCGCCGACATGCACTTGAACTTAACGAACTACGAAGGGAAAAAGAATGCAGTTTCTTGATTTAGAACAAGGCACCCAGGAGTGGCTCGATTGGAAGGCACACCACCCCAGATCCGCGTCGATGGCCTCTGCAATTAAAGGCGTGGGCCCGTACGAGATAAAAAACCAGGCACATTTTGCTAAGTTCCTGGACGGAGAGATCGTCATAGAAGAAAACCAGTTTATGAAGCGTGGCTCCAACACAGAGCCGATGGTGCGCGATGACGTCAATTCTGAGCGCAAAGTTATAGGGGGGCCTGTGTGTGCCCAGGATAGTGAATACATCGCCTCCCTGGACAACTGGTGTCCTCACACGAAGCATATAGACGAGATCAAGGTCGTCGCAGGCCACAAATCAAAACGCTGGGTGGCCGCGTTAAATGGCGAGATCCTAGAACACGATTACTGGCAGATCTGTCACCAAGTCGGCGTCGTCGGAGACGTGCGTAGCGCGTCGCTGGTCGTGTCGGACGCAGAACAACACATCGAGATCGCAGCGCCGATCGAAAAACTTAAAGAAGACTGGGTCACGTTAAAGGCGAGCTGGGAGGCGTTTTTTGAAAACTATGAGCCCGGCAAGCCCTTTCATGAAAACGAGTCTGAGCGCGCGGTAGTCCTGGCGAAAGTTTATATCGAACTGACCAAGCGCCAAGCTAAATTGAAGAAGCACGTCGAATCTGTGAAAAATGATTTGATCGTCTTATCCCAAGGCAAGCCGATGACCGTGGGCTGTTTGACAGTCTCAAAAGAGATCACCCGACAGGGCAACGTCGACTACAGCAAGGTTCCTGAACTAGAGGGCGTCGACTTGGAGCCGTACCGAAAGGCCAGCACGACCTATCAAAAAGTGGAGGTAGCAAAATGAAACGAAGGTGGGGAGACAACTTGACCGCGCCTCGGTATACGATCATCGCGGTCGCTCTAGCATTCGGAATGGGGTTTTCAATGGGGTTATTGATATGACCTTGCCACCCACGTTAAGCTCAAGTCAGGCCAGCGAGCGTTACGGTTGGAGTGATCACCAGCTAGTCGACCGCCGGCGACGCAACTGGAAGGCCGGAAAACACTTTGTGAAATCGGGCGGCGAGATCAGGTACGCCTGGAAGGAGATTGATGAATGGCTTATGTCAGCGCAAACAGCAAGCAAATCAGAATTGAAATTTTCAACAAAGGGAATAAAAAACGAACAACAATCGATGTTCCCCCGACAAAAGCGAATCTCAAATCGGCGAAAATCCGAGCTGACGAGGCCGAAGAACAGCTCAAGCAAGGTCGCCCCTGGGAACTCGTCAGGGCCTGGCTTAGAGATGAGCAGCCCGAAGGTGAGCCCTCTGCCTTCTCACAAACGGTAGGCTATTACGCGCAGCTTGCGTTTGACACGGCCGAGGTCGCCGACACCACTCTGCAAGAATACGAAAACACTTATCACAGAGTCTGGTCTAGATTCGATTCCTGGCCGATCGACTCGCTGGATTTTTTAGAGATCACCAGGGCCCTGGCCAATCTCAACAGCAAGAAGACAAAAAAGAACGCGCTAAGCGTGTTATCGAAGGTGTTTTTTATCGCCATTAAAGATAAAAACTGCCCGCTAAAACACAACCCCTGCTCAAATTGGACATTCAAGAAGGAGCAGAAGACGGTCATCGACCCCTACTCCCAGGAAGAAAAACAAAAGTTACTGTCGACCCTGGCCTCGTTTAATTCAAGAGAAGCCTACTATTTTTATGTGGCGGCTTTTGGCACAGGGGCTCGACCTGGGGAACTGTACGGACTCAGGTGGGATTCTGTAGACCTGACCAATGAAGTCGCCCCGATGATGCACGTTAGACGTGCGATAAGCCGAGGGAAGTTAGGCCCTGTTAAGACACGACAAGAGCGCACGGTCAGTCTTACTCAGGACGTAGCAAGTATGCTTAGAGATAACCCAAGCCGGTTCAAGAGCGAGTTTGTTTTCCTTAGACCTCACAAGGTGACAGGAGAATTAATACCGATGGTCGACGGAGGGTGGATACAAGAACAGTGGCACCTGGCACACGATCTGGCTGATGTCAGGCTCAGGCCGCCGCCCTACCCCTACAGGCACACATATATCAGTAATGCCCTACAACACGGAGTAAATGAGTTCTGGTTGTGCAAACAAACCGGCCACGACCTGGCCACAATGCGTAAACATTACGCAAAATGGATCAAAGAGAACGTGGAGGCCGAGCGCCGAAACCTGGCTATTTTGGAGTCCGAATCGCAAAAACTCCCCACAAACTCCCCACAAATCGACGATTCAGAAAACTAAGTGATTGATTTATATAGGGAAAGTTGGCGCACCCGACAGGATTCGAACCTGTAGAGGTGCTATTTCTTGCCAAACCATGCCAAGCCATGCCAATTATATCAATAACTTACGTTGGCAGTGTTTGGCATACATTGGAAAACTCCCCACAACTACTCCCCACAACTACTCTTTTTCTTCATCGATCTCTCGATAGTATTTAACGATGGATTTGAGCTGACTGAGGTAGCGTTTAAGGTCGGCTATATTATTAGATAGGTTCTCGTAGCCTTGAGTAGTTAAACCGTAATAAGCGTTTATAGAGGCTTCTCCGGCTTCTAGATCAGCTAAATACTGCTCCATTGTGTTAGGTGTCAAAACCTTCCATTTAACCTCTGAAAAAGCCACCTGTGACGGCATCGGGGGATGGTATCTAGCTGCCGGTATCTCTACACGGGTAATCTCAATAGGCTCGACGGATTGGCCTTCTGACCCCATCCAAGAGCAAGCGCTAAAGGTTAGAAGGATCAGTAAGAGTAGAAAATTCTTGATTAACTTTTTGGGTTGCACGGTTTATGAGCCTAGCGATTGTGTCTGGTCGTCTGAGGGCGATGTGCTGGAGATCGTGCTCTGAAAATTTCTTTTTGAGTCGATTAGCCTCGGCCTGGAATTCTTGATTTTTCACTGTCATCTTTTCCATCTGACCAACAATCATTTCGTGGTTGGCGATCGTCTTTTCCAGGTTATCGTTTTGCTCTTTAATCTCATCTTCGAGTTTCAACTGATTCTGTTTTGAGGTTTCGAGCTGAGTTGTTAAGCCTGATATTTGTTCTTGTGATCGGTCGAAATAAACTTTGAAGATCCCGCACAGAATTAATAGCGCGATACCTAAACCACCGCTTATATATCCCATCATCTACCCTTAGACCAGGCAGTCGCTCCGAAATGAAATCCAACAATCGAGGCAAGCGAGAGAACATAAAGGTCAGCCATGCTCGCAATCGTTTCAAGGCGAGCGTCAGAGATGAACGGCAGAAAAAATAAAAAAGGAAAACCAACAAGAGCTGCCAAAGAAATTCCGGCCATACGTCGTTGCGAATCTGCTTTCTCCTCTTGAATCATCATTTGCTCAATCCGTTCGGCTCTAGACAATTCCTCCGAATCGACAACGCCGTCTCCATCAGCATCCAATTTCTTGTATTGCTCTTCTAATTTTTTTTTCACCAAATCACCTCGACTTCCTCTGGCACTTTCCTGGGCTCACACCAGGCAGATATTCTGTATTGCGGTTCGTTTCGGTACCGGCGTCTGGAGTTGACTGCCGTGCCCATTTCCAACTGATAGGAATAGTCGTTGCACTTTCGGATGTCAGCAAAATATTGTCCTGTTGTGTCGACCATTCGGCCGTTGGGGTTATCGGGCGTAGGGCCTATGTAAACCATCAACAGAAATACAAGTTTCACGCAAGGACGTTCACGTTCTGCTGGTAGCTGAGGTCCTTAACTTCAATCTTTCCAGAAGGGCTGATCGTGTAAAACCGGGGCTTTACTGTTTCGACTACTTCTCTAACACGACCATCGTCACCTTCTGCCAGGTCGCGCAGCCTCTCCATTTTAGTGACGGCAACCGTTCGCCAGGACACAAGAGGTTCTGTTGTTCTTACTTCTGTCATTTGAGCACCATGATGATTAGCGCGGTTACGATTGCTGCTGCCACTAACCCGGTAATAACAATCGCTGAGATCGTGATAATTTGTTGAATGAGTTGTTTGCGTCTTCTAGCTGCGTCGGCTAATGCTTTCTGATGTGCCTTTCTCTTTTCAACTTGTTCTCGCTTACTCTGGCGATATTGGTCGAGCAAGATCGGGTCGGCAATACTGAGGAGCGATTCCAGCTCCTGTTCGTATCTTTGTTGCTGCCGTCTCATCATCTGTATCCTCAAAATATCAGAATGAGATTGCTCGAAAAAAGTATCTTTCTTGTTGTTCTCAAGCTCATCAAGTCCCTGCCCAAAGTCTAAGATCGCGCTCATCACCCGCTGCGCTCCACCTTGAACTTGGCCGGCGGTCTCGATCATCGAACCGATTTGATTTAGCGCAGCCGCTGCTACGGCTACACTTTCCAGGATCATTTAGTAAGCCAGTGGGTTCAGGTACTGGTTTGCTACATTGGTTATTCCGTACGCCCTCGGAAAATTACGTCTTGCCCACTCGTCAGCCTCTTCCTCACCGCCCAGCCTTGTCGCTTGATCTATAGTGGACAGAGCGCCGGTCTGGACGTCGTCTATCTGCTGAATCGGTTCTAGGTATTCTTGAGCTCCAGGGGACAGAGAGCCGTTGGTCAACGAATTAACGACCAGGTTTTGCAACGCCACCGCGTCTGAGTCGACAGACTCTGGATCCGCGAACGGGTTTAGATAGCCGCCGACCCTGGAAAGGTCACCCACAATACCGCCAGTAACTCCGGCTCCGATCGCCCTGGCAGCCTCTAGCTTGTTGTCGAATGCCGAAGGGGGCATCTCGGTGTTGACCTCAGAACCGTAAACCTCTCGCCAGTCTGGGATTGCATCGTCTTGAGACATAAGTAGTGGCGCTGGGGCCACACTCAACAAACCTCGATTCTTTATAAAGTCTTGTAAAACCTCAGCCCTTGTTTGTCCGGTGTCTTCTGCTCGTTTGTCTGCTCGATTTCTGAGCAGCTCCATAAACGTCCCCTGGCTCTCGTCAGCTACACCAGTCCTTTTTGCGGCTCCCATCCACAACGCCGCCTGCGCTTGAGGTCCGGTCAACCCGCGTTCCTGTGCCACCTCATATATAAAATCTTCAAACGCTGCGTACTCGGTATCATTTGGAGCTGATGACCAGACCGACGGCTCGTTCTTTATTTCCCTTAGCTTGACCACTCCGTCTTTGACGGCGTTTTTTGCTTTAAAGACCGTGTCGCCGTTTTTGTTTGTGCTTAAATATTTGCCGACCTTTTTGCCGTGCTTCTTTCTAAGCTTATTTTCTAATGCGTCCGATATGGTCGGGCCGGTGTCTAGCCAGTCTGGGTCATTCGAGGCCATACCCATGAGCCTGGTAAAATGAAGGTCGGCGGCTATGTTTTTTTCTCCACCCATCAACGAACCAGCAAATCCTCTTGCTTTTGGGTTTTGATAGCCCTTGCTTTTCGCTATGGGTACGCCTGGCTCTGGCGACGAGTCCCAATCTCCCCTGGACAACTTTCCGACGTTTTGACCGTGTAGGCCCTGCATCTTGTGCCCGTAGCCAGATCCCTTTTCAGGTATTAATTTTTTCTTGGCCAGCAGGCCCTCGTTTTTCTCAATCCACTCTGGGCCCTTATTCCGATAATAGCTTGCGACTCTTATATTTGACGGAACCTTGTTACCAGGAGAGGTAGCACCCATCAAATTCATAAACTCAGCCCACTCCGAGTGGCCCTGATCTTCACCTAACTCTGAGACAAACCAATCTCTGAGCTCTTCAGTGTTATACCAGGAGTCAGCGTCAACACTGAGGCCGGCGTCGATGTCTGCCATCAAGCTGTCGTACGAGCCGCCGCGGTTCTTTCTGAGGCCCTCGATAGCCGATTGGACCCTGCTGCTCGCGCCTCTCTTTGGCTTATACCGTACCAGTCCGACTTCTGTTCTGTCTGGAGCAGCGCCAAGGTATCGCGGGTCGCTTCCGGGCTCTTTGTCGTATTGCGTGTCGAACATCCCAGGCGGTTCGTTGTGAGTCAACAACCCGGCCTGCTTTAGCGCCCCGACTCCCGTTAATTTATTTAAAAGTTTTGTCATTATATGTACTTCGCTGTTGCTTTTTGCTTGACGTTCTCTCCCCAACGTCGCCGCTGGAGGGCGTTCTGTTCTAGGGCGCTGAACAGGTTAAACATGCTCGCCGCCGTGCTGAGATTGGACAACGACGCTCGGTCGTAACCTGGATTTGAGATTCCGATGATCTGGCCCTCGGAGTACGGCAAAACCGGAGATTTTTCTGGGGACGCCACCGGGAGAGTCGGTGCCTCCTCTTTTGGCCCTTCTGGGAGCGCAGGCGCTTCATCTTTTTCTATAGCCGCCTCGACTTCTGCCTGCTGGTCTGGCGTAAATATGTCCTTTATCTTGCCCCAAACATCTCGGATTCCATCGCCAAACTCTTGTCCTTTTTGTCTCAACACCCTGGCCGGGTTTTTCATTAGATCTGCGACTGCCGAGGCGTCCCAGGTACCGTATACCGTCGGCCTGCCGCCACCGATCGGAGCTAAAACGCCTATCCCGGTGCCGCCAAAGCCGCCTGGACCTCCGGTATTAATGTGAGTTGGTATGCCTGTAGGCATCGGAAATGTCCCTGGGCCGCTCTTTAATACATCGGGCAGAGCGTTGGTGATAACCTGGCCTGGCTTGGTGCCTAACAAAACCTGACCAGGCGATTTCCCGTCAATAGTTAATCCAACGTCACCGCCAGGATTTATCGTCGGGCGTATGACGGGCCCCGAAGCGGGAGGCTTTGCCACTGGGGCGGGTGTCGGTTTAGAGGAACCCCCAACAAACGTATCTGAGGGGCTCGGTAAAACGTGAACAGGATCCGGCTTAGGCTGTGGTTTAGGGGGAGGCGCGTCCGTCAATAGTGGTTGATCTCCGGTCGGGCGAATAGTTCCGTCCGGCTGAGCGACGACCGAGGGCCTGCCAGGCAGTACCGGTCTTACTGTGTCTGGCGGGGTTGGTTGAGGTCTTATAGGTGCTGGTTTTAACTCTGCCGCTGGGTCTGTCTGGGCGGCCGGGTTGTCGGGCCCAGGATCTAGAGGTCCTGACGGAGTCTCGACGACCGGGTCTGGTTGGACGACCGGCTCTGGTGTTACCGGGTCTGGTTGGACGACCGGACGATTATTAATTTCATCTAGCTGAGCTTGGATTGCCGCTTGTTGCTCGATTTGCTCTTGCATGGCCTTTTCGTTTTCGAGCCTCTGTTGTTCCATCTGGGCTTCGTAGATGGCCTGCTGTTTTGCTGCTTCTTCTGCCCTGGCGGCCTCTAATTCTTCCGCCAGCTCTCGCTCGCGCTGCTCTTGCATTATGTTGCTGATAGAGCCCAGGTTAGCCTCGCCCGAGTCGTAGAGCGCGCTTATCGAGTCCTTGCTCACCTCGTCTATATTGATTTCGCTAAACGGGTTATCAGGCTGATCGACGT
>Ga0208919_1001598_pt1 | contig 12751 bp, 21 predicted proteins | sample 4_EtaG_FD_184076 | JGI IMG/M metagenome (GOLD analysis project Ga0208919, IMG submission 184076) | Marine viral communities from the Subarctic Pacific Ocean - 4_ETSP_OMZ_AT15127 metaG (SPAdes) (version 3) | ecosystem: Environmental > Aquatic > Marine > Oceanic | place: Pacific Ocean | collected...
AGAGAATCTTTGGCTACAGTTGTTGGTTATGTGGTAAAAATGGGTCCTGATTGCTATAAGGATGCAAGTAAATTTGATCATCCTTGGTGCCAGGAAAAACAATGGGTATTAATAGGCAGGTATGCAGGAGCTAGATTTAAACTCGGAGATGAGTCCGAGTGCCGTATCATAAATGATGATGAGGTTATAGCTACCATACTTGATCCTGATGATATTCTTGCAGTATAAGGAGAAAAAATGGCTGAAGAAGCAGTAAAAAACGAAGAAATAATTGAAGAGGGTGAAATAGTAGAACTAGAAGATAGTGTCGAGTCTACTGATGCACCTGAAAAACAAACTGAATTTGTACAAAGTGCAGACAACAATAATGTTGAATCTGAAGTCGAATCGGATAAAGAAGAATTACAAGACTATTCAGATAAAGTACAAAAAAGAATAAATACTTTAACTAGAAAACTTAGAGAGGCTGAAAGAGGTCAAGACTCTGCTTTGCAGTATGCTCAATCATTACAGCATAAAGTTAGTAGACTTGAAACTTCTGTAAATACAGTTCAACAAAATAGCTTATCAGAATCAGAAACTAGATTAGAAGCACAAAAAGCACAAGCTATGGCATCTTTACAAAAAGCACATGAAGTTGCTGATTACGAAAAAGTTGCTCAAGCTCAAGATGTTTTAGCTAAATTAGCAGTACAAGAGCAAAAAGTGCAAGAGGGTAAATTAAATATTGCACGACAAAAAAATATAGTACAACAAAATGTACAAAACTATGTACAACCACAAGTTCAACAACAAAGTACCTTTTCTTCTAAGATGCAAGGGTGGATTGAAAACGGTAATGATTGGTTTTTAAATAATCCAGTTATGCACGAAAGTGGCGTTAAAATACATCAAGAACTAGAAGATGAAGGGTTTGTAATTGAAAGTGATGAATATTTTACTGAGGTAAACAAAAGAATTAAGGCTAAACACCCTGATTATTTTGGAGAATCAGCCCAATCTAAGCCATCACAAAAGGTTGCTTCAGCTGGTAGAGTAAGCGGAAATTCTGGTAAAAAACAGATAAAACTGTCTCCAAGTGAAGTTCAAATGGCAAAAAAATTAAACGTACCTTTGAAAGAGTACGCAAAATATGTTAAAAGGTAATAGTTATGACTGAAAAAGATAACAACAATTCAAACAGAACACCACGTTCTGCCGACACACGAGCTAAAAAAGAAGCTCGCAAACCATGGAGCCCACCATCTACGTTGGATACTCCTCCTGCACCTGAAGGTTATACTTACAGGTGGATTAGAGCCGAAATTGTAGGCCAAGAAGATCGTAAGAATGTTTCTTCAAGATTAAGCGAAGGTTTTGACCTAGTGAGATCTGAAGAATTAGATGATTCTGACCAAGATCGTTTTGATAGCGTACAACAAGGTAAACATGCAGGAGTTGTAGCGCGAGGTGGTTTGCTATTGGCTAAGATTCCTAATGAAACACGTGAAGAGAGAAACTCCTACTATGCTGCACGTGCTCAGACACAGCAAGATGCTGTAGATAATGATTTAATGAGGGAATCAGATCCAAGCTCTCCGATTTTAAATCCAGAGAGAAAAAGCAAAGTAACTTTTGGCGGTGGTCAACGTAGTTGATTACCAAACTTTAAATAACAAATATAAGGTGACTTATTATGGCTAACAAAGATGCCCCTTTCGGAGCACGAGTAGTAGGTAAATTAGGTTCTGGAGTCCAAAATGGTGGAGTTACAGAATACGCAATTGCCTCTGGTGCTTCTGGGAATATTTTTTCTGGCGATTTAGTAAAAATGACCAACGCAGGTACTATTTTAGTAGCCGCTGCTGGTGATGAGTCCATTGGTGTATTTAGAGGTTGTACTTTTACAAACTCTTCAGGTGAAACTATTTTTAGTTCACACTACCCTGATGGCACTGTATCGTCCGATATTAAAGCATTTGTAATAGATGATCCTGATGCTGTATTTGAAATTCAAAGTGCAGGTTCTCCAGCTCAAACTGATGTCGGTTTGAACGCAGATATTTCCTATACTGCTGGCTCTGTGAAAACAGGGATGTCAGCTATGGAACTGTCTGGAACAACAGCAGCTACAACTGCTACGTTCAGAATTATGGGCTTTTCAAGTGACCCAGATAACAGTACAACAGGTTCAGCTAACGTAAATGTGATTGTTAAATTTAATGAGCATTTCTATATCGATCCAACAGGAGTATAAATAATGGCAATTAATAGAGCGCAATTAGCGAAAGAATTAGAGCCAGGTCTTAACGCCTTGTTCGGTATGGAATATGCCAGATACGAATCTCAACATGAAGAAATTTATGAAACTGAGTCTTCTGATAGAGCGTTTGAAGAAGAAACCCTAATAGTAGGGTTTGGTAACGCAGAAGTAAAAGCTGAAGGTAGCGGTGTCAGATTTGATACAGCTAACGAAGGTTATACTTCACGTTATACCCACGAAACAGTGGCTTTAGCTTTCGCACTAACTGAAGAAGCAATTGAAGACAATCTTTATGATAGACTCGGCGCAAGATACACCAAAGCTTTAGCAAGATCTATGGCTAACACAAAGCAAATCAAAGCAGCTTCAGTATTAAACAATGCGTTTAGTACAACAGGCGGTGACGGTAAAGTGCTTGTGGCTACAGATCATCCACTAGGCGGCGGTGGTTCACTAGCAAATAGAGCTACCACTATGGCGGATCTTAATGAAACTTCACTAGAAGACTCACTTATTAATATTTCTACGTTTACAGATGATAGAGGTCTTAATATTGCGTTGAAAGGTATGAAGTTAATTATCCCACCACAATTAGTGTTTGTTGCTGACAGATTACTACAAAGCCCAGGCAGAGTAGGAACATCTGACAACGACATTAATGCTATAGCAAATACTGGTATGCTTCCTGATGGATATGTTGTAAACAACTATCTAACAGATACAGATGCGTATTTCATTAAAACTGACTGCCCAGACGGGTTTAAGTATTTTGAAAGATCTCCTATGCAAACTGCATTAGAGGGTGACTTCGATACAGGTAATATGAGATACAAAGCTAGAGAGCGTTATAGTTTTGGATATTCTAACTTTAGAGCCGTTTACGGTTCTCAAGGAGCTTAAGGAACGGATTATTGTAGCGTTTCTCACTCAACTACAATTTTAAGGGAGCTTCGGCTCCCTTTTTTGTTGCTTCATTTGGGTATGGGGTGTAAACTTTAGGTAGTTTTAAATTAATTAGCTTAATGAGGATCGTAAAGATTTCCATTAATACAAGTAAAGGAGTTCATAATGGCTAATCCACATTTTCAAAACTTAATTCTAAATGCAGGTAATACTGTAGCAACAAAACATAAGAAAGATGTTCCTATGTTTCATGTGAATCCATCAAGTACGTTATTTTATCAATACGCAAATGATTTTATGACTTACAATTCTGGTGACTTTACAATAACAACGACTGAAGCTGGCACTGGCTCAGCAACAGAAGCTTTAACTTCTGGTGCAGGTGGCCAACTATTGCTTACTAACGCTGCTGGAGATAATGATTTAGACTTTTTACAATTAAAAGGTGAATCATTTAAACTTAGTAGTAGTAAAAGAGCTTTTTTTGAAGCTAGATTTAAAGTAAGTGATGCGACACAATCTGACGTTGTTATGGGTTTGCAAATAACTGATACTACACCATTAGCAGTTAGTGATGGTGTTTATTTTATGAAGGATGATGGTGATACTAACCTTGACTTTCATATTGAAAAAGACGGCACAGATACTACTACTGCTGCAGTAACCACATTAGCTGATGATACTTTTGTAACAGTTGGTTTCTTTATTGACCCAAATACTTCACAGGTTTCATACTTTATAGGTGAAGCAGAACCAGTAGGCGTTGTAAATACTAATTTACCAGATGATGAAGAATTAACTGTGTCTTTTGGTATTCAAAATGGTGAAGCAGCAGCTAAAACTATGACAATCGATTACGTAAATGTAATTTGTGAAAGATAGGAGTAAATAATGGCAGATACAGTAACTTCGCAAACTATTCAAGATGGTGAAAAAACTGCTGTCTTGAAATTTACAAATGTATCGGATGGAACGGGGGAATCTGCTGTAAAAAAAGTAGATGTGTCGGCACTTACTACTAATAGTGCTGGTGAATCTTGTACCTCCGTATCAATTGCTAGAATTTATTGGGCCTGTAGAGGTATGGGCGTAAATATAGAGTTTGATGCATCAACTAACGTATTAATTACTGGTTTACCAGCAGATAGTACGGGTGATGAATATTATGATATTTTTACAGGCATACCTAACAACGCTGGTTCTGGAGTGACAGGAGATATTGATTTTACAACTGTTGGACACTCTAGTGGTGATACATATTCAATAATACTTGTTTTGAATAAGAATTATTAATGAATGGCACAGTACAAAGGCAAAACCGTAACTCTTAATAGACCTAGGGCTATCCGTAAAGGTAGCCCTGGTTATGGTACAAAACGAAAAGAAGTCTTTGTAAAAAATCCCTCAACAGGTAAAGTAAAGCGTATTGCTTTTGGTGATGCTAAGTTAGGCATGCATAAAAACGATCCAAAACGTAAAAGATCATATTGTAAAAGAAGTGAAAAGCTTGGTAATGACCGTATGAAGGCTAATTATTGGGCAAGGCGCGACTGGGATTGCTAAATGGCAAAAAAACGCGATCCCAAAGTTGGAACAGGCAAAAAACCAAAAGGTAGTGATAGAAGACTATATACAGATGAAAACCCAAAGGATACAGTATCTATCAAATATGCCACAATTCAAGATGCTAAAGATACGGTAAAAAAGGTTATACGAACAAGAAAACCTTTTGCAAGACTGATTCGTATATTAACAGTTGGAGAGCAACGATCTAAATATGGTGGAAAGCCAAGACAAGCAGAGATATTTAGAAGAGGTAAAGACACCATTAGAAAAAAACACGGTAGAATTAAATAATGTATCCTGTTTATAACAAATTTTATTACAAACCTTTACCAGACTGTATAGAGGTGCAAAAAAGTCCTATAGAAGGATTTGGTTTGTTTGCAATAAAAAATATTAATAAAGATTTTGATATAGGTATGTCACACATCAAAGTTCCAATAATTCAAGGCTACATAAGAACATCTATAGGTGGCTTTTTGAATCACTCAGAAGACTCAAATTGTTATCTTAGCGAAGAATTAGACTGGGATGACTATAGAGTATATAACGTAATTACATCAAAAAAAATTAGTGTTGGCGAGGAGCTTACGCTAAACTATCATTTGGACGGTTTAAATTATGGCTAAAGAAAAATTAAAAAAAGTGATAAAGGGCTTGCAAAAAGCAAGTAAAACACATGCAAAACAAGCTGAAACATTAGAGTCAATTAAAATGAAAAAAGGGGGTAAGGCTAAAAAAAAGGGCAAAGCTAAAAGCGGAGGCAAGATATGTCCAGAGGGTATAGCTTGGGCAAAAAGAACCTTTGACACATATCCTTCAGCTTACGCCAATATGGCTGCATCAAAGTATTGTAAAGACCCTAATTATGCAAAAAAAGCCAAAGGCGGCAAAAGAAAAGGTAAAAGATTTGGTGGCCCTATTAGAGGTCAGGGTATAGTCATGAAAGAGAGACTTAGATAATGGGCCAATTAGCTGAGTGGAGAAAACAAAACTGGGTCCGTATAGGAACTGACGGATCTATTAAAGGACCTTGTGGTACTAGTAAAGATAAAAAAAATCCAGATCGTTGTTTGCCAAAAGCAAAAGCACAAAGTTTAAGTAAAGCAGAAAGAGCAAAGACTGCAAGAAAGAAAAAAGCAGCAGGCAGAAAAGGTAAAACTGTTGTAGCTAATACTAAAAAAGCTAGAGTTTCATTAAAAGGAGGAAACAAAGTGACTAAAAAACTAAAACCAATACCGCCAGGCAACAAAGGTTTGCCTAAATTACCAAAAGAAGTTCGTAATAAAATGGGTTATTTTGTTGATGGTGGTCGTGCACAAAAAAAGAATGGTGGCAAGATAGCTAGAGGTTGTGGTAAAGTTATGTCTAACAGGCGTAAATTTACAACAATTAGTTAGGAGATAAATATGCCAAAATCAAAAGTTGATCCAAAAATGCAAGCAAGATTGGATGCAAAAGTTAGACCAGATGAGCCAGTAAAGGAAGATCGTATTTACATAAATATGAAACCAAAAAAGAAAGCTCCTGCAAAAAAAACCACAAAAAAGAAAACAAGTAAAAAGTAAGGAGTACTATTATGCCAGGCAAAAAAAATTCTAAATACGGCAGTATGATGAAAAAGTCCAAAGGCGGCATGATGATGAAAAAGTCCAAAGGCGGTTCACTTATGAAAAAGTCTAAAGGTGGCTCATTAATGAAGAAGTCTAAAGGCGGAAGCATGATGAAAAAATCTAAAGGCGGGTCTTTAATGAAAAAATCTAAAGGCGGAAGTATGATGAAAATGTCTAAGGGTGGTTCAGTCATGATTGCAGGCAACGCTAATAGAAGAAGAAGCAAGTTCTAAAGTGCCGTATTTGATAAGTAATATCCCACATTTTAAATGTTGGGTTAGGAGAGAGTTTACGCACAATCACGAGGAATACCAAGGAGAGTATTTGCATGCCTTGGCTATAGCAGTTAATACAATACCTGATAGGTCTTTAAGTTTCCAAGTAGTCTTTACTGGAGAGGAAGCAAATTGTGAAGATTGGGACGAAGGAAATATCCACGGTGGTGCTATGTGGGCTCGTATGCCTATCCAAGGTTTAGTTGCGGATATACCTATGGACGATTTCCCTAGGCCTATGGAGGACCATTTAGCACAGCCTTGGGATTGTGAAGCTAGAGATCATAGTGTTGTTGTAATGGATAGAGTTAGTTCTTCACCTTGGATTGCAAAAATTGATGGTAATTTTTATCAAGCAAAATATTTATTTACCGTAGATTACACAAATACTGATATTGCAGATGACCCTGCACAACATAAACAAAGTCATGTATTATATATAACTGAAGACTGTGAATGGAAAGGTAACTTAGTTGCTTTGCCTAATAATAGAGTAAGAGCTACTAGTCCTGCTTTGTGGGTAACAGGCGAAGGACCGCCACAGTTCAAACCCTCGCAGTGGAAACACTCTGCAGAGGGGCATGAAAGTTATTTAGATCCCTCAATAACTTTTGATAATTTATATGAGGATTAGTTATGGCAACATCAAATAGTACAGATTTTGAACCAAATGTAGCCGAGTTTGTTGAAGAAGCTTTTGAAAGATGTGGTTTAGAGTTAAGAACAGGATATGATCTTAAAACCGCACGAAGATCTATTAACCTTATGTTAGCTGAATGGGCTAATAGAGGATTAAACCAATGGACTATAGAACAAGCCACACAAACAGTTACAGAGGGCACAACAGATTATTCTTTAAACTCGAATGTTATTGATATTTTAGACGTTGTTCTACGTAGAACAATTAATCAAACTCAGACAGATATAAGTATGAATCGTATTAGTAGATCTGAATACATAAACATACCAAATAAAACAACAAAAGCTAGACCGTCACAATTCTTTCTTGATAAATTATCAACGCCTACATTAAAAGTATGGCCAGCACCTGAAAACTCTACAGATATTTTAGTGTTTAATAAAATAGTTAGAATGGATGATGCAGATAAGCCAACAAATACTATGGATATGCCATTTAGATTTTATCCTTGCTTCGCAGCTGGATTAGCTTACTACATATCATTAAAAAGAGCTCCAGAAAGAACATCACAGTTAAAAGCTTTATATGAAGAGGAATTTGACAGAGCTATGTCTCAAGATGAGGATAGAGCCTCTTATAGGGTTAGACCAGACATAAGGATGAATTGATGGCTTACGCATCTGGCAAATTTGCAAAAGCTTTATGTGATAGATGTGCTTTTGAATACAAATTAAATGATTTAAAAGAAGAATGGAATGGTTTAAAAGTATGTCTAGATTGTTACGAACCTAAACATCCACAACTAGAGCCTTTGACTGCTACAGCTGATCCAGAGGCTTTGTACAAGCCAAGACCCAATAACGATAAGGAAGAAGGAGAGGGTTTTGTCGTTGTAGTTAGTTCAGATATATTCAAACCAGATTTTTTAAATCCTGCAACACTACCAACTAACTTTACGGTTGATAAGATGACAGGTGGCGTTGGCGAGGTTACAATAGTTATATCATGACCTTAGCAGAGTTAAAAACTTTAATACAAAATTATACTGAGAATACAGAGACCACTTTTGTAAATACCTTAGATGATTTTATTAAAAATGCAGAGGAAAGAATATTTGAATTAATACAATTTGATTATTTTAGAAAAAATGTTACAGGAACTCTAACTACTGGAAACACATACTTAACTGCGCCTACTGATTATCAATTAAGTTTTTCACTAGCAATTATAGATAGCAGTGGAGATTATCACTATTTAGATAAAAAACACGTGACTTTTATGCGTGAATACTCTGTAGATCCAACAGATTCAACAGCTAGAGGCAGACCTTTATATTATGCAGATTTTGACAAAGATTTATCTACAGCTTCTGACAACGGCTCTACGTTAATCGTAAGTCCTGTTCCAGATGCAGATTATAATGTTGAATTACATTATTTATTTAAGCCAAACTCTTTAGTGACAGACACAACAGGTACTTGGCTTTCTAATAATGCAAGAAATGCTTTGCTTTACGGTAGTTTAGCTGAAGCATATATATTTATGAAAGGTGAAAATGATTTGACACAGCAATACGAGCAACGCTTTGCAAATGAAATATCGAGGTTAAAAAACCTTGCAGAAGCTCGCGGAAGGAGAGATGAATACCGTTATGATTCTTTGAGGTCATCGGTAACGTAAAAAGTTATGAAACAAATAGAAAGTCTTAAGGGCAAATCAGTTGCTATAGTTGGTATGGGTAAAAGCTGGTTTGATTATAATCTAGCAAAATCACACGGAGTTCATTTTGATGAAGTATGGGCTATAAATGGCGTAGCTTCAGTTATATACCACGATAGGGTATTTATGATGGATCCGCCATCCAGATTCTTAGATACAGATGATGCAGGTGGCCAAACAAAAAGTATGGCAGATATGTTGCAAGAACATGAGGGTCCTATATATACGTGTGAGCTAGATGATAGATGTCCAGGTCTTGTAGAGTTCCCACTAGAAGAGGTTGTGCAATATTCAAACTGTCACTATCTAAATAACACAGTTGCATACGCAGTAGCCTTTGCCTATTGGAACGAGGTAGCTAATCTTAAAATGTTTGGTATAGATTTTTCATACAAAGGTAATTTACATTTTGCAGAAGCAGGTAGAGCATGTGTTGAATTTTGGTTAAGTAAATGCATATCAGCAGGTATGCAAGTAGAAGTTGCACATAGTTCTGGTTTATTAGATACAGACGTGCCAGCAGAACAAAAGCTATATGGATACCATAGGCTAAAAAATCCTTACGTAATTTTGGTTGGAGAAGATGGTATTAAATTAGAAAGAATTAATAACTTAGATATTGTTAAAAAAACACAAGAGCCTGTACTAATAGATAGGCATGATTCACATTTAAAACCTATTGAACCTAAAAAATGGTAGATCAAATAACACCAGCAGGTATGCCTAGTTTAGGCTTAATAGAAGCAAAAACTTCTAATCACGGCGGTCATCCTCCAGAGTTTTGGGCAGAAAGATTGACAGAAAAAATAGTAAGCGGTAGCGATAGCGAAGATCCTTACATACAAGAGCAAGCTAAGGCTTATAAAGATTTGATTTACAAGGTTTGTTTGATTTATATAAAAAATGCGTTAAAATCCTATAAAGCTACTCTGATACAAGATTTTATAAAACAAGGAGACGCAGAGTTAGCAGATATTATAAAAAGGATTTAATATGGCTATTACATCAACATTAACCACTAGCTTTAAAAAAGAACTACTTGAAGCTGTGCATAACTTCAAAAACTCAGGCGGAGATACTTTCAAATTAGCTTTATATACAAGCTCTGCTACTCTGGGTGCTACTACTACAGCTTTTACTACAACAGGACAAGCAAGTGGTACTAACTATACATCTGGCGGTAGTAATTTAACAAGAGTAGATCCTACTTCAAGTGGTACAACAGGTTTTACTGATTTTGCTGATTTAACTTTTGGAACTGCTACGATTACTGCTAGAGGTTGTATGATCTACAACTCTAGTGATAGTAATAAATCTGTAGCTACAATTGACTTTGGTGGTGATAAAACATCAACCGCAGGTGATTTTACAATAGTTTTTCCAGCCGCAGCAGCCAGTACAGCTATTATAAGAATAGCCTAGTTTAGCCAATTATGGCTAATATTACGGGTTGGGGTCGAGGTACCTGGGGTGAAGGTACTTGGGGCGAACCTATACCAGTCACTTTATCTGGATTAGCTGCTACAAGTGCTTTAGGCACTGTATCTGTAGTAGCAAAGGCTAATGTAACCCCTTCTTCTCAAGTTGGCACAACAGCAGTAGGAACTCCTACTTTTGATTGTGAAGCTAATTTAACTCTTACAGGACAATCATCTACAAGTGCTCTTGGTACAGCTACGGTTGTAGCAAAAGCTAATGTTACGCCTTCAACACAAGTTGGAACAAGTGCATTAGGCACCATATCTACAGTTGCAAAAGCAAACGTAACACCTAGTTCACAAGTTGGTACAACTGCTATAGGTGGCGTAGGAGTTAATGCTGATGCGGTAGCAAATGCTCCTAGTGCGGTAGCTACACTCGGTAGCGTAAGTGTTGATGTAGATGGAGAGGCTAATGTTGTCATATCAGGACTTGCAGGCACATCTGCTGTTGGATCAGTCACGGTCCACCATAATGAAAAATTTAATATTGATGGTGTAAGTAGCACAGGTAGTGTTGGATCTGTAACTTTTATTGCAAAAGCAAATATTAATATAACTGGGGTTGCATCTACTGGTTTTGTAACAGATGTATTAGTTTGGGGGCTAATAGATGATACACAAACGAAAAATTATGCTAATATAAATACTGATCAAAGTTCATCCTTTGCTGAAATTAATGAAACACAAACCCCAAATTGGGAAGAGGTAGCATAAAAAATGGCAACTTATGTAAATGATTTAAGGTTAAAAGAAATAGCTACAGGTGACGAATCAGGAACCTGGGGCACATCTACGAACACAAATTTAGAGTTAATAGCCGAGGCATTTAGCTTTGGTACAGAGGCGATAACCACTAACGCCGATACTCATACAACCACTATAGCTGACGGTTCTACTGATCCTGGTAGATCAATTTACCTAAAATATACAGGTACACTTGATTCAGCTTGTACTATTACTATCGGTCCAAATACTGTATCAAAGCTTTGGTTTATTGAAAACGGAACATCAGGTTCACAAAATATAATTATATCTCAAGGTAGTGGTGCTAATGTAACTGTACCAGCAGGAGAAGTGAAAGCTATTTATTCTGATGGAGCTGGTTCTGGTGCAGCTATGGTAGATGCTTTTGCTAATTTAAAAGTATCAGATGCAGCTCAAACTAATATTACAAGTTTAGGCACACTTACAACACTTACAGTTGACGATATAACAATTAATGGCTCTACTATTTCTTCTACTCCTAATTTAATACTAGATGTTGAAGGTAATATTATTTTAGATGCAAATGGTAGTGAGGTAATACTAAGAGATGGAGGTTCAAATTTTGCATTTTTTCAACAAGTTAGTGATGATTTAGAAATAACATCAACTAGAAGTGATGCTGATATTAAATTTAAAGGTAATGATGGTGGTTCATTTGTAACTGCCCTTGCCTTTGATATGTCAGCAGCAGGTGCAGCTACTTTTAATGATGCTGTAGCTTTAAAAAATACTTTATCTATAAGTAGTTCTAATACATCAGCATTTTTACAAGCTAGTGATAATATTCTACAGTTTGGAACAAGTAGTGATGACCCTGTTACATTTTTTGCAAACAATGCTGAAAGAATGCGTATTGATAGTTCAGGTAATGTTGGAATAGGAACGACTAGTCCAGATAATCCCTTACATATAGCTAGTGCTACACCAGTTATTACTATTGAAGAAACTGATGCTAGCCAAGAGTTTGAAATAGGCTCTTATGGTGGTGCTTTTGCTATTCGTGATAAAACTGATAATGCATTTAGGGTTGTTTTAGATGGTTCAGGAAATGTTGGTATAGGAACGACTAGTCCTGATTCACCATTAGAAATTGATGGTGGCTCATCTTCAAATACAGTCTTACATTTAACATCAACAACTGCAAATACTTTTTTAAAAATATCTGATTCAAATACTAATGAGGGTAATTTTATAGGTTGTACTACAAATGATTTAACTTTGTTTACTAGAAATTCAGAAAGAATGCGTATTGATAGTAACGGATTATTAATGGTTGGAACAACAGCAACTAATACACACGAAAGTTCTGGTGCTGGTAATGAGGGTGTAGTTATAAGACCAGCAGGTTTTTCTGCATGGTCAGTTAGTAATGAAATTTGCCAAATATTAAATAGAAAAACAAGCAATGGCGTAATAATGCAATTTAACTTTAATGGTTCAAGTGTAGGTACTATTTCTACTAATGCAAACTCTTTACCATCTGATAGAAATTTCAAAAGAGATATAGAAGATTTAAACATAGGCTTAGATTTAGTTACTAAATTAAATCC
>Ga0208919_1001599_pt1 | contig 12748 bp, 15 predicted proteins | sample 4_EtaG_FD_184076 | JGI IMG/M metagenome (GOLD analysis project Ga0208919, IMG submission 184076) | Marine viral communities from the Subarctic Pacific Ocean - 4_ETSP_OMZ_AT15127 metaG (SPAdes) (version 3) | ecosystem: Environmental > Aquatic > Marine > Oceanic | place: Pacific Ocean | collected...
CAGATGCAATATCCCCCTGTTGCAATGCTTGTTGTTGTGCGCCGAGAGCTCCAAGACCTTGTGATGCTTGTGCTTGTCTTTGCATTTGATTTTGAAAATTCTGTTGTGCTTGTTGTTGTGCTTGTTGGTAATTCTGCGCTTGTGCTTGGCCAACGGCTTGTGCTTGCTGTTTACCTAATTCTGCTGTTTGTACTCCTTGTCTAGCGCCACCAAAAGCACCAGTTGATACAGCTTGTGCGTCAGCTTGATTTTGCATTTTTTGAAACTGTTCTTCTATACCAGCTATAACTTCATCTTGATATGGATTCATATATTGTTGATATGACATAGGATCATAAGCAGCTGTGCTACCTAATAACTCTGTAGTTGCTCTATCTAAATATGGTTGAAAAGTTCCAAGACCTTGCTGTGTTCTATCAAAAGCTTGTGATTGTAAACCAGTAAAATCTACAACATCTTGTGTAGGAATACCAACAGGATCTTTTGCAAATCCTGACGCTGTATCCATAAGTTGTAGCTTACGCGCTTCAATCTGTGGCGCTTCACGTTGAAACGTCGTTTGAAACTGTGTACCTGACGGATCGCTTCCGTCACTTAATCCTGGTATACTCAAAATATTCTCCTATAATTTGTTCCAATTTTTTCCATCCCTAAACGTTTTGCAACTTTATCAAAGCTACCTACTTGTTCAGAGACACTTAATATAACCTCTTTTACTTTATTCATCTCAGACCAGTTTACAAATCTTTTCATTAATTGTATACCAGTCATTTTACCTCGCTCCTCTGGAACCACATATAGTTCCAATTGTCTACTAAAAGTGTCCTTACTATAAGGAAACTCCAATATGCATCCTATCATGAAACCTATTGGTTCTTCCTTTTTTGTAGCAACGATACCAAACATGTTTGGTTTGTTCATTGCTGCGAAGAAATAGTTTTTAACTTTTTCTTCGTTTATCTCGACCTCATTCCCCCAGTGAGATTCTTGCAAAAAGTCTTTACTTACTTTTTGAATCCAATGAAGATCTTTCTCTTCGAAAAATCTCCAATTCATCTACACCATGGCTTCCGAAGGTTTTTCAGATTCAGGGTCAAGCGAATTCATCAATTGATACATCTTCTTTGCTCCTGCCATCCTACTGCCGTTACCCATGTTTTGTACAGCCTTCGCTGTCATAACAAACTCTCCATCACTTAACTTTGCGTTAATTGCATCATCCTTTGGACCACCTGGGCCATTGACCGCGCCACCTGTTTCATAAGGCGTAAACTTAAATTCACTTGGCACGTAACTGTAATAAGGGTTTTGCATATCTTCATACAATTGTTTCATACGTTCTTTTTCTCTTCGACGCATCATCTCTCGTGTTTGATCTTCAGTTGGCATACCACCTGTCATACCCGCTAGTAAAGGTAAAGCAGCTTTAATATCAAAAGATCCTGCTGGCAAATCTGTTCCTAAGAATGTTTTTCCTGCAGTTTGTGTTCTAAATAAATCTGTAAGGCTCATGCCTGGCGATAATGTTCTAGTAGTATCTCCAAGGTATTGAGTTTTAGGCATTACGTTTAAAGGTAAATTTTTCATTCCACCTTCTACTCCAAATCGTGGTATTGTTTGTGTAATTGGTTGTCCGCCTGGTGCCATGAGTAAATCCATTGCGCTTACATCAGGACCTAGTGCATTAGCCATAGCATTTGCTTTCATAAAAGCAAATGGTGCTGCTGTAAGTGCAGAATACAATGCTGCTTTTTCTGGATTTTTTTGTCCTAAAAGTTTTGCTAAACCATAACTTGTTAAACCAGATGTAACTGGTGCTTTTAACATCATTGGCATAGCGCCAAATTTTGCACCGTAACCACCAAGTAAACTTCCTAAACCTGCACCTTTGCCACCAGCTGCTAAAAATCCACCTAATTTTGGTGCAAGATATGGTGCAGCAAACATTGCTGCAACAGGTAATATTGGTTTTGCCTTCTTAACTATATTCTTTATTGCTTTATCAAAAAATCCCATATTATATTGTCATTGTAGCACCTGGATACATCATTTCCAAGTCGTTTGTTAATAGTTCTAATTCATCTAGATTACCAGCATCTCTAGCATCTTGAATCATTTGTAATAAATTTGGTAGTGAGTAAGTATCTGCAGTAGCTTCTACTCGTGGTTCACGCATTTGATTTATAATGTCTTCCATGTCCATGTCATCAAGATCCATATCATCAGGTAACATAAACATGTTAGGGTTATTTGGATCGTATTCTTGAAACTCGTCCATTGGTAAACCTTCATTCTCTGGATCTATTGGATCTGTAAGACCTAAAAATTCACCAAGTCTTTGTATTATACCACCTTCTCCTGTTGGATCACCTAAACCTGGTCCTGGTCCAAATAAACCTGACATCTCCTGTAAACCTTCTCGTGTTGTTAATTGAGGCTCGTATTGTTTTTCAAAAACATCATCTAGTAACATGTCTAGTGTTGTGCCAGAACGATCTTGACCAAAGGTATCTACAGGTCCACCTGTAGGCACTTCAATAACAGGATCCATTGCTCCTAATCCAAAGCCTCCTATCATGGACGGATCTCTACCACCTTTACCTAAATTGTAATCTACTATTGTGCCCATTGGTTTTAAAGAACCTATGCCACCTGATCTTGCTATGTAATTCTCTCTATTACTATCATCAAAATTTGTAATAGGTGATGGGTATGATCTGTTTCTTCGTCTAGTTGATAGTGCCACTACGAGCTACCTCCGAATATGTCTGGCAGTTTGTTAACTTTGATTGCCACATCTTTTACTATATCTTCTTTTGTTGTGCTAGTTTCAGGGTTATTGACATCATCATTTGCTTCTTGTTCATCGGCGTAGACTTTCCCTGTTGTCGCGTGCTTGATAGTAGTGTTTGTTTCTACATCTAATACAGGTATTTTATTTCCTGCAATCACGGTAATATCGTCTTTTATAGCCATTTTATCTCCTTAATGCAATAATTAACTTATCTCTAACACACTTAATATTGCGTGTAAATCATTAGCATTCTGCGCTTGTAACTTAATAACCTCAGATTCTTTTAAAACTACAGGTGATGTAGAGAAAGCATAACTGTTAAATAACTCTTCAGACGTCCCTTTTTGTACGTTTCTACTAGTTTCTATGGTAAATTCAACACTACTAGTATCTGTGACTGTAGCAGCCACCGTACAATCATTTGAAGAATCTACGTTTGTTACACGGAGAGATTTAACAATAGCCGTTGTTTCTGACGGCACAGTGTATAATGTTGTGGCGTTAGTTGTGGTCAATTTAACCTTGTGATTTGTATAAACATTTGCCATTTATTCTAAAAACCATGCTACTGCTTCATTGTCATCTCTAAGAGGTTCTGAAGTATAAGTATTATTTAATGCAAAAATTAGCTGATCTAAAGTTTGTATAAGTTGTGCCATTTGTGATTGATCGTATTCTGGTGTTGCTTGTGGTAACATAGGTATTGTTATTTTAGCCATTATCCACCTCGCATGCCATCTGGTTTAGCATCAAACCTAAGTGTACCATAACGCCATTTATCATTAACAGCATCACTAGACACGCGCAATGCAAGTTGCCTACCTCGTATACGTGTGTCTTTTTTATTTGTTGATGTTTCTATTGTAAAAGGTCCGTGTGTTTTTTGTGTAGTAGATGGATAAGCACGTGACTTAACTGTTATATCAACTTCGCCAACTTGATTTTTAAAATCAGGTATGAATCTAGATATTGACATAAAGTTGTCGCCGTCTGCGATATCAATATCACCAGATTCAATGTGACAATTCATTGCAGCACCATCATCATTAACACCTTCTTCATGTAAATAAACAAAAGTTCTACCTTCTTTTACACCATTTATTGTAGATATTGTAGTGGTAGTATCACTAGCCTCAAATTCTGCTGCGTATGGATTTGCATATACACCACGATCTGCCCAAGAGCTACGTGCTAGTGTACCTATATACCATACATTTTCTGCATAATTGTAAGTTACATTTCTATCTATTTGTGTAGAATTTTTTGAAGGATAAAACCATATGACTTCATTAAAATCAGAATTTACAGCACAAAATACATCACCTAATGCATTGTTATTTATGTCATCAAATACATAATCTTGAACACTACATGGTATTTTCTTTACTGCACCATCAAATAAGAAAAAAGAATCGTTGCCCATCCAATAGGCTATACCACTCACATCAACAGCACTATGTATACCAACAGCTCCACAATTAGAACCTAATTGTTTAAAACCAAAAGTAAACGGCGGGCCAATAAATTGCATTTGATATAACGCTGTGTCAGTGTAAATAAGTATTGCACCCCTAGATCTAACAGCTGTGTTTATTTGATTACCATCTGTTAATCTTTGTGAACCAGCTGTGTTAGTAGCAGTTGGCGTCCATGTTGCTGGATCTTCTTGATCAGAAAAACGTATAAACATATTATCTTGCGTGGATGATGTACCTATGGTTGTTTCTGTTCCAAAACAAATAACGTGTCTATCATCACCAGATACTAGCATAAATCTAGATTTTGTTGGTGCACCACTTACATTTGTTCTTGCTGCTAAGTTGCTTGATAATCCACTTGATGTATCCCAATAATACAAACTACCATCAAACTGTTGTGCTAATACATCTTCACCCCAGTTGTCTAAAGCCCATTTACCAGATTGTAATAAAACACCATCAGCTCCTGTAAGACCAGATCTAGTAGTGTCCCACGTTGATGCGTTCCATGTTCCCGCACCCCAACCATATCCATATAGAGATGTAGGTAATCCTGTGTTTATTTGATACGTTCCGTTTGCTGTAGCACCTGTTGCATCAGAACTAGCTGCAGCACCTGCAATTATTGTGTAAGTATTAGCAGTAGGAACTGTTTGTATTTCAAACTCTCCTTGTAAATTAGCTGCTGATATGCCTCCTACAGCACCACTTACACTAGCGATAGTAACAAAGTCACCTGCTAATGCACCATGACTAGAATCAGTTACAGTAACAGTTGTAGATCCATTTGTTGTTTCAAACTGTGTTATGTTGCCTGTGCCAGTGGCACGCGTAGGTGTAATGTCAGCATAACTATTTTCTGAGTATGCGTATAATTTTTTATTAGTGCCGTAGATAGCATAGTTTACACCTTTAAGATCTGAGTAAGCAAGAATAGCACGCGTTGCACCAAGAAGTGCATCACTAGTTACTTTTTCCCAACCACCTATTTTTTCCGGTTGGCCATAACGAAAACGAATATTATCCCCATCAACCCATCGACCCTCTGCACCATACTCGGTGTTTTGTTTGTCAATGCCTGGGGCAATTTGTAGTTTAGTTAGTGGCATAGAATGGTATCCAGTAATCTGTGCCGTTTATATTAACACGAATATGACCTGTTAACGATCCTACACTTGTATCTGTTGTAATGCTTGATGATTGATCTGAATTACTTGTTCCATCAAACCTAATAAATTCTTGATCTGTGTCATCTTGGTCTAAAGTTAAACAAGCGACAGCTCCAGAAGAATTTGCTTGGTTAATAGTTACAAATGCACTTGTAGGTGATGATGTTCCAAAACCTATTTTATCAGCAGAACCATCAGAAAAGAAAGCATGTGTCAATGTGTTTGTTTCAATTCTAAAATCAACAGATGCACTAGATTCATTAAATGTAAATCCACCTCCATCAAAATCAATTGCACCAGTGGCTTTTACACCACCAACGACGTGTAGTTCAGTTGAAGGTGAACCTGTTTTAATTCCAACACGATCATTTCCTGCATCAGTAAAGAATAAGTTTGCATCGCCGTTACCTTCAATTCTAAAATCTACATCAGCTGATGATTCATTAAATACAAAAGAACCGCCATCAAGTGATGTATTGCCTGTTACGTCTAATGTACCATTTGCTTTTATATTACCAGCATCAGCTAGCACATCAAACATGGTAGAACCATCAGAGTATAAAATATGTTTTGCACCTTGTACAAGATTAACAGCAGTTCCACCTGCTGGTTTAAATCCTAATGTGTTACCACTATGTGTAGTTGCATCATCAACAATGTACCATGTTTCTACGGCTTCACATTGCATAGTTGTATTACCAGACAGCGTGCCTGTTAATTTTATAATTGCGTTACTTTGTTCATCAGTTGTAGATCCATCTGATGTAGCTAAAGAATCAGTTGTGCTTGCTATAGCAACAGAAACATAACCTTTAGTTGCTGATTCTAATTTTTGTAAATTATTATTTGTTTTAGTTCCCCAAGATCCTGAATTTTCACCAGTAGCTTGGAGCTCTAGATTTAGACTGCTTGAATATGTTGACGCCATTTTGTCTCCTTAATCTGTTGATCCTGGTTCTACATTCACCCAAGTCACTGATTGTGAATCATCTGTTTGATTCCAAATCTGTAGGTCTGGCGATCCTATAGAAAAGTTAATTAAATTTTGAAACGATTCACCAAAAGCCGTTTCATCACCTATGCTAAACGTCATTTGTCCAGCAGTGGTGGTCGTCACAGTTGCCCCAGCAGATACAGTTTCTGTGCCTATAGTAAAACTAGGAGGCGTAGGTGCACTAACTGCAAACGTAGCATCTGCTGCAACCGTTTCAGTTCCTATACTTATACTAACACTCTGTCCTAAAGTCAAACCGGCAGTTCCTGCATTTACTACAAAACCTGGTAATGCTTCTGCTACTCCAAATTGTCCTATTGCTCCGTGTCCTAATAACATATTATCTCGCTGTTGTTGGTACACCTTTTGATGATACAAAAGGGTGTTCTGCAAATGCCATGTAAATTATTGTACTTCCATTAGCGTTATAATTACCATTAGTGTATCTAACTTTAAAACCATTCGACACACTATCTATATCAAAATCTTGCCCGGAGCTTTCAGTATCTGCCGTGTTTGCTATTAAATATTCATTAATTACGTTAAAAGGACTTCTTCCAGTGTCCATTATAGCCCAACCACCTGCATTACTCATGTTTTTTGTCATAACCCAAGCAGGTTTAAATCCTGTGTAAACAAATGGTCCATCTGCATTAGCATTACCAACATAGGAACCAAACTTGCTATAGCCTTGTTTTTCAGCAAAACAATAAGCAATATAATCATCCCCACTTGTATTTGTTCTTGAATCTGTTCCCACGCTAAAAGTAGTGCTTGTAGGTGCTGTACTATTCCAAAATGGTGAATGATTCATTTTTGAATCATCTGTATTTAAAAACATAGCCGCACCATGAGCCATAACAGAATGATAAACAATCCAAGATTGTCCAGTACCAGAAATACTTGATTCTGACCTATTTTTTACAAAATACCATTTAGGTGTAGAGCCAAGACCATGTGCTATAGTTCCATTAGAACCTGTTCCTGTATATGTAACAATAGAAAATCCAGCAGTTGTGTTAGCTTGATAAACTGAATCTATACTACCTACACTTGTTGCACTTGCATCATTTGTTGTTGTCGTTCCACCATTAGCTTTCCATTGCCAACCTACATAGGTAGTAGTATTATTATTAAAATTTGTATCTGTACCCACCGAAAACCCATCTGAATTAAAAGCGGTAATTCCATTAGATTTTGTTGCTTCTCCATCTACATCATTAATTACCATTGCTTTTGATGCCCCTCTTGTAGAATCTATTCCATGATGATTTTGCCCATCACCATTTCTTCTTTTAGTCCAAATCCAATCGGGTTGTAAATCTGAATTACCACCATTTGTAATAGATTGAGTACTTCCATTACCTGTCCAAGTTGCTGTCTGAAAATATGCTGAACCATCATCTATTGTTGTATAAGCCATATATTATCCGTATGTTGCTAATCGTTTAGTGCATAGTGCATAATATCCACTAGGTACTGCGTATTCAAAGTTACCATATAAACCATCTGTGTTACCACTTGATATAGAGAAAGGTGGATTACCAAAGTTTATTTCTGCTACATTGTCATCGGCATCTTGGTCATCTCTAATAAGAATACCCGGAAAAAAAGTTTTACCTGTATAGGCCGCAGAAGCTATAGTTACAGTCGCACTGTTACCCGCAGCAACATCTGAATATGAAACATTATTATTTGAATTATCTTTAAATTGACCATTAACACCAACCCATAATTTATAATTATCCATATCTAAGGCAAATTGTAAAATATCACCACTGGATTGTGCACTTGCAGTTGAACTATCGTCATAATTTTGGTCATACCAATGTTCTAACCAAACACCTTTTCCGTAAAAAGGATAAGTATTTGAAAAAGTATTCAAGGGGTCACCATTATCACCTAAACCATTAAATATCTTTGGAAAAGTTTCTGGGTTTCCTGCAACTCCTGCTCCAATACGAAAAGAATCATCAGATAGACTTGCCTTAACTTCAAAATACCATTTACCACTTGTAACACCAATAGAAGAATGAACGCCATCCCAATTACTTTGTCTAGTTGTAACTACTTTTGTGTTACCTTCTGATAGTGCTATGTTAAGAGCAGGAACTAATGTAGCAAAATTATTTGTAGGTGTATCTTCTGTAACATCTATCGATGATAAACCTGTAACTGCTAAATGATTATCTTCACCACTTGTATCTGCACCCATACCACTTGAGTTTTGGCTTGTGCCTGTTTGTTGAAACTCTAATTTAAAACCATTATCACCAAATGTTCCAGTATATTTTTTAGGTATCCAAACTCCATTATCATCTGTTTCACCAAAATAACTAGCCGCTAAAGTTTGACCTGCAATTAAATGTACATCCGCCATATAACCATTCCAAGTAGCAGATGTATTATCTCTATATGCACCTACTCTAGTATCATAAGCAGAATCACCTAATCCTACATCTGCAAAAGGATTACCATTTGTAACCTTTTCATCTGCTGAAATTTCTTGACCATTTACATAAGTTTTAATTTTATTAATTTCACCACTTGCTGAGTTATTAAAACTTACTACTAAATGATACCATGCACTATAATCACGATACGCAAAATCTTGATTCTGATAACAAACATTTGTTCCATTTATATTTTGACATATTTGTAATTTTTCTGAATTATCTTTGTAAATTTCAAAATAATCATTGGAGTCTTTAAATATACTAAAAATACCTTGATAACCTCCATCACCATAAGTAGACATTTTTAACCATGCACTAAAAGTAAAATTTGTTCCGCCACCAGATTGTGTAGTATTATCTCTTGTTAGATAATTTGAATCTGAAAACCTAAGAGAATTTTTTACTGCATAACCTGTATCTTGCGTTCCACCTACTACTGGAAATACCATGTTACGCCTTTACTGGAAATTCGCCTAATGGTCTTGTTCTGCTTCCGTCTTCTTGTTCTGTATAAGTAAACAAAGCGGCTAACGCATCAACATCACTAGCATTATCTATTTGTGTTTGCATAGAGTTACATTTAGTTCTCACACTTGCTCTCCAAGTCTTCCAACCACTATCCATTGTTCCTCCTGTTTCTGTCGCTTTTACTACCATCCAATCACTAGGTGCAAGTAGTCCTGCACATTGATTGTCTATCATTCTTTTCTTAATTGTTTTTAAACCTTCTGTAGCAACATCACCTACATCATCACCTTCTCTAATTACACCATCAGTTTTATTCTGCTCTGTCCATAGAGTATCTGCTATATTTCTAGCTGTAGCTGTTCCATATGTTGCTTTTACTTTACCACCAGAAAATGTATAAGTTTGATTAGTATTGATATACCACTCTTCATCTTTTTTATTGGTGTTATCTATTTCTACTGTATAGATACCTATTGCGTTTCTCTCTGCTTCTGTCCATAGTGTATAGATTGATGCAGGGTACTGATTACCATTTAAGGTAATGCCTTTATTACCTTTTGGCATTTGTGTTATATTACCACTCTCTACTAATGCAAACATATTACTCCTATGATAATGTTAAGTTTTGGTTTCTACCAACTTCAAGCCATTTACTTCCATTATATTTAAATACAAATAAATCACCTTTAGCGGCAGTTGTTGTTAATGTTGGTGCTGTGTCATCTTTAAATTCGTATGTAGCATTCCATGTCAAAGTTCTTGAACCTGTGCCATCTTGTATAACTGTTAGAGCAACAAACTGTCCTGCCGCCGGAGAAGTACCGCTCGGAGCAGCTATTGTTCTGTTAGCACCTAAAGTTACTTTTGCTACAGGTGATGCGATAACATCCCATGCTATTGTTGCTTGATCTGTTAATGTATCTTCTGTGCATAATACTGCACCGGATATTGTTGTTAAATTATTAGCGTTTGCTGATAAAACTTTTGATGCCGCACTAGTGCCTAGTGTAGCTAAATCTGAATAATTTATTTCTGCTGCTGTCGCTGTGACACCATCCATAATATTAAGTTCTGCCGCAGTTGCAGAAACTAAAGTTCCACCTAATTTTAATCCGTTAGATGTATCATGTGATGCAATATTAAAATCAATAGATCCATCCGCTATAGTAACATTTTGGTTTTCATCTATCGATATAGCAGGATTTGTTCCTACTGTACTTCCTTGTCCTATAATTAAATCATCTGCTGAATCATCTAGTCCAATATAAAAATCTTGTGCATTACCGTCAAATACTAATGCCGCATCCTCTGCTCCTGCATCACCAATGGTAAATGTTGGAGTAGTACCTATTAGAGAAACGTCTCCACTGATACCACCATCTTTGATTAATAGACCATCAATCGTGACACCAGAGCCAGATGTTTTTTCTGATACTGTATCTACTTTAATTTCCGAAGCCATCGTCTATCTCCTATTTTAACGCTGTTTTTCTGTTTAAATCTTTTATAGGTATACTATCTTTAACGATTTTTGAGTAATGTTCCATTAAAATATGGTTTCTTTCCAATTCGCTACCTAATTCATTTCTTTTTTCAGTTAGTTGTTTAACATTATTAAAAGCAATTTTTGCTTTGCCTTCTAACTTATTTTCGTCAAATTCTTTTCCGTCTAGTGTAAACATATTTTCTCCTTAGCTTGTTGGTTGTGTCCATACGGAATGTTTTAAACTACCGTCTGCATTACGTTCTAGTAATAAATCATAAGCATCTTCATCCGTGTGGTTTGCCGGAATGTCCCTCAAAGTTTGTCTCCAAGTTTTTATGTAATCTGGCATTGTCATATCTGAATTAGAAAGATAATCAGTTTCTTGTAATTTTCTTAATCTAATACTTTTTATTTCAGAAAGTTTTTTAGCAGGTGCTTTTTGTTCTTCTGCATTCCATTCAGTTAATAATGCATTTCTTTCATCATTTGTTAATGCTACTTTTTCATTATTTACAGTTTTATGAGTAGCAACTTCTTCTAATTTCCAAACTTTAACCATTATGACGCACTCCCCTTTAAACCATAAACTTGTAAATTTACATTTGCTATATTACCAGAACCAAAGAAAAGTTTTATACCTGTGACATTTTCATTTGTTTCAGTATCATCTAACTGACCAGACACATAAGTGTTGTGAACACGAGGACTTGAATTACTTTGTGTAAAAAACAAATTACCAGTATATTTAAATGCACATGATGATGTTTGGTCTCTATCTAAAAAACAAGTTAAAGAGGCTACAAGTCCACCATCATATTCTCTTGAACTTACAGAATCAGCTAAAGTAAAATAACCTTGAGTTTCACTTCTATTATCTGAGGCATTACCATCAGCATCATAATATTTTGATACAAAATGATGTTTTGATGCTTCAATATTCGTACCACCGTCCATAAGCCTCACTCGAAAAGAAACACCATTACTTGCCGGAAGAATATTAAACATTACTAAATACATATCGTAATCTGTTTCAAAACAATCGTTAATACTTACACTCGATGTATTATTATTATAGGAATATAAACTACCAGTTTGAACTAAATTACCGCTAGCATATGTACTAATATCACTAGCAGGTATAGTTTTCATTGTCCCACCATCATTAACAATAATCCCATCAGCATCTGCTAATGTAATTGAGGAACCTACAGAAGTACCACCATCTAATAAATTCATTTCTGCCGCAGTCGCTGTAACTGCTGTTCCTGCATAAGCAAATTTACCAGCAGAAGATACATTAAATGTTGCGTTATCTTCTATCCTTGCTACTTCAGTTCCATCGTATTGTTGGAAAATAATATCTTTTGCGTCTACTAATGGTTTAATTATAACATCACTCGAGCTATTAGTAATTCTAAGCATAGCAGTACCATCATCTTCATAAGTAATACCGTGTGTTGTTGAACCTGCGTCTAATGTTATACCTCCAGCAGATTCTAAATTAATAGAGTCAACGGCTGTACCGTCTGATACAATATCTAAATCTCCATCAGCATTTGACCCAATGTATAATCCAGAATCTCTAAATTGTAATTGCATAGCAGAATTAAGTAAAAGTGCTGTATCTGCTACATGAGTTAGGGTTACATCTTGATCATTACCAAATTGAATTGTGCCACCATCTGCTAAAAATAAATCACTCCATTCAGCCGAAGCTGTACCTAAAGAATCTCCATCAGCAGAAGTTGGGTCAGCACTACTTGCTGTAGCAAAAGATAATGCACCACTTCCATTAGTTGTTAATACTTGTCCATTAGAGCCATCAGCAGTTGGTAATGTAAATGTAACATTAGAACTAACTGACCCTGCTTGTAATCCTACAAAATGAGAATCATCGTTATCA
>Ga0208919_1001601_pt1 | contig 12738 bp, 16 predicted proteins | sample 4_EtaG_FD_184076 | JGI IMG/M metagenome (GOLD analysis project Ga0208919, IMG submission 184076) | Marine viral communities from the Subarctic Pacific Ocean - 4_ETSP_OMZ_AT15127 metaG (SPAdes) (version 3) | ecosystem: Environmental > Aquatic > Marine > Oceanic | place: Pacific Ocean | collected...
AGGCAAAGATTGACGAAGAAGCCAGGAAGAATGAAGAGAGAAGGGAGCGTGAGGCTGAGAAGCGGAAAGCTGATGACCTTCTTGCAGCCCAAGAAGCCAGAGAAGACGCTAAAGAAACTGAAGCTGCGCCTACAGATACAAAAGCTACTAAGACGAAGGTAAGCAGTGGAGAATATCTTATCACAACGTCTGATGGAAGCTACTTTAAGGTTTCAAAAGGGGATGTAGAAACAGGGGATAGTAGAGAGTGGAGGCTTTACAGGTTTGTAGGCAGGGATAATACAGATGTAAGTATAGATGCTGATCATCAATGGCAATGGCTCGACACCTACCCAACTCTTAAGTCGGCTCAAGAGGCAGCAGAAAATTTTCCATCTAAAGCATCTAAAGCTGCACCTACCAAGAAGGCTCCTACAAAGAAAGAAGAAACTGCTGCCATTGTAGCCGCGCTAGAAGCAGCGGAGATAGAAGCTATACTAGAAGCTGAAGGATTGGGTGATATTGATGCAGAGTTTAATTCAGTAGCTGAAAGCAATACTGAAGCTGATCCTTCCTACGACCCACTCAATCCAGAAGCTGATGTTGACCCAACAGACATTTCATCCCAATCCAGAAGGGCTATAGCAAGATATATTACGTTAAAATTTGCCCCCAAAAGAGCTATGGAGCAGTCATTTAGGACTGAGTTAACTAGCATCTTTGGAGCAGAATCAACTAAGTCAATGATAGATTCTGGGTTTATAAATTTTGCCAAACGAGATGACATGAAGAATCTAATGCCTGATTATAATCACGCAAGAGATTACAACTATACTATGGCTTGGGTTAGCAGAGGAAAGGTTTACTTCACTCTTGATAACATAGAGTCTCGTGAGGTTAGGGGATTAATATTCCATGAGATTGGGGTGCATTATGGGAAGGGCATATGGACCGACGCTCAATGGACTGACATTAAAAAATCAGCTAGCGCTCTCCTTAAGAAGGAAGACAGGCAAATGTTCTGGGCCTTTAGAAAGGCAGTTCAAGAATTTCAAGTAACTGAATATGAAGGGCTTAAGCAAGAAGCTATCAGCGAATTAGTAGAGAAAGCTTTAAATGATCCGCAGTCATTACTGCAAGATGGATACACTAAGAAGGATATTGATAGAGCTAATAGATTATGGGAAGAAGTAATAGCTTATTATATCCAGGCTAATCCTCCAGAATCTAACCCAAGCTTATATAACAAGATAAAGAGGGGCGTAGAAGACTTCCTTCAAAGGCTTGCTGTGATGTTTAATCCAGATTATACAGGCAAGAGGCCAGAGATTAGCGCTCAGGATCTAAGGAATACTGTTGCCCATATGACTGCTAGGGTTCCAGCTCTGGTAAAGAGAAGGGCTGATGATTCTAATAGAGTTGCCAATCAAAGAGATACCCCCAACAAGAAGTTTCTTGACGGCTCTTTAGTAACAGATCCTATTTATATAATCGAGGCCAGCGGTATTGCAGCGGCTTCTAATATAGCTAACCAATCAAAGATTGTAGTAAAGATTAAGGGGGTCGAAGGTATAACCACTGAAGACTCAGTACCTAAATCTATAGATGCATTCAGAGACAGGTATGAGATGTATGACAATTCAATTAGCTTAACAAACGAAGAAGGAACTCCTGCACCAGTTGAAATAGGAGGAGCATCAGAAGGTGTGACGGTAAATTATACAGCTAATATGTCATTGAATAAAGATGGGGTATATGAGTTAACAATTAAATCTCCTTCTGGCAGGAAAGACACAGTTGCCCTTAAATCAATTTATAACTCAAAGAACGATAAGGATATAGCTGGCGCCATTCTTGGAGAGAACAGTAACATATCTGTACATGCTGTTCCTAATGTGGAAATACTCCAAGGCTATGTTAATGTCAAAAAACCTCTTGATGTAAAAACTGACATATTCAGTTGGGATTCTCCCTCTAGTTGGAGCGCTTATTTGAAGGATGCTCCAGCTGATATAAAGAAACTTATGGGGAGTTTCATAAGAGAAGAGGTTAAGAATAATCCTAATGCAAGCACAGACTTCAGTAATAAACTAAAGTATTTCCTTGGGCAGGAAGGGTATGACTCCATTAGTTTTATAAAGTTTGATGATGACTCAACAAGTAGATCGTATATTGTTTTCAATGACAATCAGATGCAGTCTCTTGGATCTTTGGATTCTGATGTAGGAACTATGCGAGCTAGCCGCTTAGGGGAGACACTTGGTGACTCTAATAAAAGATGGAGCAAGATAACTAAAGACGCAACAGATTCATTATCTCAGTCTGTAGTAGGGCAGTCAGCTGCATGGCATAAGCTTAAGAGTTGGGGTAGGTTATTTGACCCCTGGATTACTTTAGAGGGGGCTGAGAAGTTAAGGGCTCGTAGGTATTTAGCTCAAGGCGAGATAGGTATAAAGCAGAATCTTGCTAGGCAAATTTATGATATCTTTGATCAAGCTTCACAAGAAGAAAAGAAAAGTATTTATAAGTTCTTTACCACAAAGGATGCATCACCTAGTTTAGTTCCCAATCTTAATGTTAACTTTGCTACAAGGGAGACATTTGGTAGGGGTCGCAGGCTGGGAGGAAGAAAGCGTCAGGTTGGCACTGCCAATATGAGAGACAAGGCTGTTGAGGTAAAGAAAGAAATAGAAAATCTTGGACAAGAACTTGTAAACATGGGTCTTATGAACGAGGCCAGGTATGAATCATTAAAGAATAGGTACTTACCTAACACTTATTTGAGATACTTAATAGACCCTGAACTAAGGAGGTCTTTAGGTGCTGGGCTTAGGCCTTCTCCAATGGACTATACCAAAGCTAGAAAGCTTCATGACCAATGGATAGCTGATGTTTTGTTTGGAAAGATTGAGGACCCAGCATTCCTTGCGTCCAGATACTATGGCCAGGTAACTAGGGACTTAGCTATTGTAAAGTATCTTGAGTGGGTGGCAACAGATCCCGCTGGCAAGGGATGGGTCATACCTGGAGAGCTTGTGATATGGAGAGGCAACAATGTTTCTCCTGGTTGGTTGTTAACTGAGTCAGCTAACTTAAGAGATCGTGCTGAGGTAATGCGTAAAGAGAATCCTGAAAGAGCCGAAGAAATGATTGAGGCTTCTAAGGAAATGCAAGCTGCAGCACAACAAACAACTCAAGATATGCCAGCTAAAATTGATATTGGTAACTACAAAAAGATTCCAAATCAAAGTAAGTTCGGAAAGTTCTCAGGAATGCATGTAAGGAAGGAGATCTTTGAAGATGTAATGGGTCTCTCTAATACTCAAACTGCAGATAACTTTGTTGCTAATGTTTTAAGCGATACTGGTTGGGGCGGTATAGTGCAGAGAGCGTTTAAGTATACACGAGTTATAATGAACCCCCCAACTCAGGTCAGAAACCTTATTAGTAACATGGTACTCCTGCATACATCGGGAGTTCCAATCTACAATGGTGACGTATTTAGATACCTAAGCAGAGCAATGAGTGAGATTGTAAATGACGGCAAGTATTACAAGATGGCTCAAGAGTATGGCATAGAAGGCACCTCCTTTACCGCTCAAGAGATTGGGAAAATAGATAGGGAATTTAGAAAGATAGCTGCCAAGGCATCTACAATGGAGGGCTTTAAAAGCAGGGCCGCTATATTCTTTGATGACTATGTTAATCCATTGGGTAGGTTCTACCAGAAATCTGAGGTTGTATTTAAGCTAGCTAAGTTTATGCATAGTGTAGAAGCAAAGGGTGTTAAGCCAGATCAAGCTGCTTTGGATGCACAGGATGCAATCCTTGATTATAGCTCTGTATCAGAGACAGTTAGGTGGTTGAGGCGTGTTCCATTTGGCGCTCCCTTCATTACCTTTAATGTCAAGGTTCTACCTCAGCTGATGAAGAATCTAAAGAACAATCCAGCCTCGTTCATTCCGTATATAGGGTTGCCTTTTATGTATGCCGCATGGTTAGCAGAAGAGAACGATGTAACAGAAGAAGACTTTGAAAAGCTGAAGGCACACTTTGGCGATTGGGCAAGAGACAGAGACAACATGTACTTCCTTCCACATAAAGACAAGAACGGAAAGTGGACTGCTGTTGACATAGGTTACATGTTACCATGGACAGGTTGGGTTGACGTTGCTAAAGAAGTTTCTAAGGGTGAGCTGGGCGAAGCATATAAGGGCACTGGCTTTTTCACAGGGCCAATTGATCTTTTGATTGGTCTTAAGACGAACCATGATCCATTCACTAGCCAGCCTATATGGAATGAGAGTGATCCTCCTCAACAAAGATATGAAGACATGATGCACTTCATGGCAAGCTACATGATTCCTCCTTTCCTCATGCCTCGTAACAAAGCTGGCGATCAGATAAGCGGCGGAGGACCTATCGTTAAACTGCTTATGGCTACTGACGCTATCGACGGTAACACAGGTAAGGATGGATTGCCCAGGTACAGCATACCACAGGCTCTAATGTCTATGTTTGGTATAAATACTTACAAGCTTAGTCCTAGTTCACAGCTAAATCTTAATGCTTATTTTAGTGGTAAGGAAATGAAAGCTGTTGTTAGACGGTGGAAGTATCAGATGATGGACCCAAATACTACTGTTGAGTCTGCCGCTGAGCTAAGGGAAAGCATGATGGCACACCTACAGAATCTTATAGATGATCAGGTAGAGTACAACAAACTTGTATCTGGGATGGACGCTAAGCTTTACTGACATGCAGAAGTTAGCTGAAGTGCGCTGGTTGGATATAGTAGCGAGCGCTGGATGGGAAAAGTGTGAGGATGTAAACCCTGCTGTCATGGAAACAACAGGGTATATAGTTTATAGAGATAAGGAAGTTATAAAGATAGCCAACACTAAGGATGACAAGGGTGCTTGGTTTGGTATACATGCGATACCAATGGGTTGCGTTAAAAAAATACGCCCCCTTTCGGGGGCGCTAAAAGTAAAGCGATCACCTAAGAAACAAGTAAAGAATGAAACAAGAAATCAGAATGTAGATAGCGTATCCAGCAACGACTCCAATGAATGATTCAATCATTTACAGGTAATCCATCATTATTTTTCTTTGGGTTATTGATTGGATCTCATCATAGTATCCCTCTCCGTCTAACCCTTTAAGTACAACTACCCCCCTCCACCATTGGTGTTCTGTATCCTGACACCAGCTCTCTGAGTATTTAGGATGTGAGTAACATCCGGCGCTTAAACCAAATACCTTTTGCCCATCGGGTCTGGTCTGTTCGGCATGATTATAAAGATGAGAGTGCCCCTGGACAGCAGAGCAGTGCAGTTTAGACACAAGTTGATGTCCTACATGCATTGAGCTTATCGGCCTTCCAGATACTCCAGTAGTGAAGTAGTGAGAGAAGGCGATTCCCTCGATGCTTAGGCAGCTTTTAAAGCCAGTTAACTTCCATCCAAATTTCTCATATTGTAAATCGTCAATGCCAATAGTTCCATGCAGTTCTGGTGATTGGTTAGTAGCCCTAGTTACTCTGTCTTCGTGATTGCCTAAGCACATATTAAGTTTAGGCTTGTATTGCTTCTCCTTATTCTTTCTTTTCTGTTCATTAAACTTCTTTAATGGAGCAAAGAGTTTGGTCTGCGCGTCTATAGCTGATGCTATGTCTTTCTTAAAGCGCCTGCCTTCGAACCCCTTGGTCCCCCTGTCGTATGATGATAGACTAGCAAGGTCTGCGAAGTCTCCTAGACAAGTAATGTAGTGAGGTTTCTGTTTAACTATCATATTACCTAAAGCGGTAAACCTTTCATTGCTATAGTCTGGAGACGCATGACAGTCTGGAATTATAAGCATGTCTTTATTCATTGATTCCTTCCCATTCACGTTTGGTTAAAAGAATGTTTGCATAGTCTATTATCTTTTTTAAGTCCTCCTCTTGTTGTCCTTTTAGTTTCCATCTGCTCGCATACTTAATTATATTTCCGCTACAAAAATCTATATTGTTTGCAGTAATATAATCAACAGGCTGGATCTTGAGGTTAGTATAGCATCCGCTCATATCTCACAAGCATCCGCAGTGCATGCTAGCTCCTGACTTCCTATTGTATTGTCCTCCTCTTCAGTGATGTTATTCCAATCTATATCGCCTTTTGTTTTTTGATATAGTTCTCCCCATACATCAGTTGTTACTTCTTCATATGGAGCAGCTTCATATATGTGAGCATCGTCTGCTTTTGGAAGAAAGCTAACTCCACTAATAATATCAAAGTTCTCCCAACACCAAGCACCAGCAGCTAACCATTCATCTTCTGCAACATAGATAGTAACGCTGGGCTTATGCTCGCACCAATAGAGAGCGAACTTCTTCCATATCTCCAAGTGTTCTATCGCTGTTATTTGGTTCCTTGTTATAGATTTTGTAGATGCCCCCATTGGGAACTCAAAAACTATGGCGTCTTTATTATAAGGGTCAGTAATATACGGTTTCCCTGCGTCAATCAACGCCTGATTAAGAGGGTCTTTAATATCCTGTCTTACTCTCCTGATATAATACTGTGCATAAGCTGGATGAAGGCCTGACCCAGATACGCCAACCAATTGACTCACAGTTCCCGAAGGTTTGATGCATGTAACTGCTGCAGATTGATTTATTTTTAGCTTCTTTGCCCATATCTTATTCTGCTCTACAGCATGATCCCTTAGCTCCATCAGTTCTTCTGGTGTCGCATAAAGAATTCCTGGGCAATCAAATACACCAGTAAAACTTACACCTAGCAACCTTTCCTCTTCCGCATTACGCTTCCATATAGGACGCACATATCTAAAGTCTGTTAGAGTTGACTGGTAGGTTCCTAGTATGGTGGCAAGCCTCACCTTTCTCTTTACGTCTTCAAATGTATCACCAACTCTAAGCACTACTTCTGATAAATTGCACAAACCGGAACTTCGAAGTACCACCTCACTGCAGGGGTTGCAACCAAACTCATGGTCTGTATCCCGTCGCTCCGGCGCTAAATCTTTAGCCGCTTGTCTGTTAAAGATTCCCCTTTCCCCACTCTTTGATTCATAGAGAGCAATCCATTCACGCATGAATATACCAATGTCAGGCTTCTCTGTGTAACATACAGAGTTATTTGACAATGCTCGTTGAGGCTCGTCAATCCACCACTGCCCCATCTTTGCTCGTTGCATTCTCTCATCTGTTAGATTGCTTAAGCTCAGCTCCGCCGCTCTACGCACACCGCCAACTACTACCGCTTCACCATTAAAGCATAGCAAGTCATGACATTCTATGCTAGTTAGCTTGCGTCCAGCAGCACTCTTAAATACCCTTATGTACTGGTTGAATAACTTTTTAAGCGGGTCTGGGCCAGACGCTCTTCCTCCGAATGTTTTAAGCCTTGCTCCAGCTGGGCGTATCCTTGAGTAATCAATCTCAGGCACCCTCCCTTGGTACAATAGGCTTATCAATTCTCTTAGGGCGCTTGCCCAACCTATCTTGCTGTCCCTCACAACAATAGTTGTATCTGTATTATTGAATGAGTCTGCTACATCAGGTAGCTTATTTATGAACTGCCTTTCAACACTAAACCCAACACCTGTTCCACATAGAAGGACATATAGATTTTCATCGAATGCTCTTACATGATCAACAGCTATGAAGGAACAATTATATCCCGCCATGTTGTCTCTGGATAATGCTGGCCCACTGGTCATTAAAGCTCTCATACTAGGCATGATTTCCATATCCAGTATGGCTTGTTTTACTTCATCAGGTAAAGGCTTCTCCCAGAAGTCGCAGTATCTCTGCACTGTCTCCTCCCAAGTCTCGCGCCTTCCTTCCTTCTCAAGATACCTGGCGTACCTACTCTTATGTATAAACTTCTGATATTCATTCATTTCCATTGCGTTGCCTTTTCTCGACTTGTTATATCAGCTATGATATTTTCATCTCTTTCTTCTGGTGAGTTGAATGGGCCAGGGTTTACAGATATGTAGGTCTTGTGCGTATTAGATAAAAGATATCCAAACCTTGCGCCTTCAGCCTTGCCTAACTTCTCTATCCTCCAGTCGCCAAGCCTACCAAACTCCCTTTCCCATTCTATCTTCACCAGCGCCCACCTATTGGCCCATCAGACAATAGATTGTTTTTTGTTCCTGTGCTACCAAATCCTTTCTCTCCTCTTATGTTGTGGTTGATAACAACAGCATTTAATTCTGGGGTTACATGTTGATTGAATACGATTTGCGCTATCCTATCTCCCCTTTCTATGTCGTAAGGTAGGTGACCCATGTTCATAAGGATTACCTTTATCTCCCCTTTGTAATCGGGATCTATTGTGCCTGGAGAATTCAAGACAAACACCCCATGCTTGCTAGCCATGCCGCTCCTGGTCCTTACTTGGGCCTCCACCCAATCAGGCATGTTCTTTATTTTTATTCCCGTATCTATTGTCTTCCATCCAAGCGGTGGAATGACCTCATTAACTACTGAGTAGATGTCATATCCTGCCGCATTTTTAGTGGACCTGTGAAGTGGATGGGAGTCTTCATGAACTAACTCTACCTCAACTTTTATTGGTTCTTTCACTTGTATACTTCTCCTTGAGATTGTTTTCTTTTGCGTAATCAACGTAGTCAATTAGTTTTTGATGGAACATTTCTTCGAACCTGTCTGACCATGATTGGTTTTTGTTTGGTATATTTTCAAGTCGTTTGTTCCATATCTCTCTAGCAAAAAAATACATTATCTTTTTTCTAGTTTCCTCCTGCTCTTCTTCAGAAGGGGATGTCGTCGGCGCGTTCAACTTTCTCTCCTACTTGATCAGCAAGGCTAGACATTTCTTTTCTAATCTGTGGGCTACTATTTGTTTTGTGTTCAGAAGCACCATCCTCTACTTGCTTGTATGCATCTGGGCTATTAATCATTTGAATAATATTACCAATGATCTCTGTTGTGTACTTGTCAGTACCATCCTTGGCTTGCCACTTACGGTAGTTAATCCTGCCTTCAACATATAGGGTTGTGTTCTTTCCCACATAAGTCTCAGCAATCTCAGCTGGGCGCCCATATAAAACTACCTTATGCCAATCTGCTTTGGCGTACTCTCCTGTACCAGACTCAGTTACTAGATCAACTTGGGTTACTTTGTTTCCATTAGCTGCTACTCTAGTTGTAGGATCTTTCCATACACGACCTAATACAATTACTTTATTAATTCCTTTCATGTTTAAATCTCCGGCCAATATTTTTTAGTTTCTTTCCAAAGCTCTAACGAATGCCCAAATATCTTTTCAAATCTAAGCGTGTCTTCAACTGACCACTCATGGAAAATAGAGATGCCTGGATTTGATGCGCTGATAAAAACGTTTGCAATCCTTGTTTCTTGCGAAGCGCCTATTCCTTTTTTATACGCTGCGAGTTGGTAACCCATAGAATCATAAGCTAAGTTCTTTGCTCCAGCGTCAAACTCTTTTGTCTTGAAGTCAATGACCCATGGTTCCTTTTTACAATATAGATCAATCATTCCACCATACCCATCTGGATGGGAAAATGTTTCCTCTGATATCCAATCTTGTTCTCCACAGTTAGAGTAGAGTAAAGTTTGTACCGATCTAATTATTGCTTCATCTTCTTTATTATTCGGGATGTTTCCAGTTTTAAAGAAAGACTCAAGTAGGTCATGTATTCTAACACCTCTCTCAGAAGCTTCTTCGACTCCTCTTTTACTCTCTGCAAGTATCCTTTTAGCAAGTTGCTCATCCTCCTCATACTCTTTTCTACGTATTTTGATTGATGCCTCTACCACTTGGTTTGTTTTCCACCTATCAAGCCCAGGCTTTGACATTATATCTAATACTGATGTAACAGAAGGAACCAAGTTAAGCTTACGAGCATCTCGCAATGTAGTACCTCTCTTGGTGCCGTTTTTTGATTCAACCCAATGTTTAGGGTTGCCGTCTTTGTCATACCAATGCATGTTTAAATCCTATCTGCTAGTTCGTCGGTCCATTTCCCACTTGCGGGATCAGCCCAGGAAGGCAATTCTTTAGCGCCATTAAGGTAATACAGATAGCGCCCTATACCCCACTTTACACCTGCTCTTTTAAAAGCGTCACTTATCCCACCCTTCTCTCCCTCTATCTTGGTGTCTCCAGCACCGTCTGCTTTCGATATCCACTCATCACCTATCCTAACCTTTAATGTGCATATAACTCTACCTAAAACTTCTTCATAAGAATCTTGCCAATTAAGAGGTCCAACTACAGCATCCAATCTGAACATTACATCTCTTGCATTTATGTGATGAAGGTGCATGTTCCCTTTAGGTTTAGACTTAACCTTTGATACATCAAATGGTTTCTTTAACTCTCTTGAAATCTCCTTAACTTCCATTGCGGCTCTCCCTGTCTTGATGTTTCCACCAATCTTTATATCCTGTATCATCTAGCCATTTATTATATGTAGGCTTCCAAGTTTCATCCATAAACTCTTTTGCTTTTTCTGTGCTGATCCCCATCTCTTCTTCAAAGTATCGTTGCCATTGAGAAACCTCAGCTTCAACTCTTTCTTGATGATCCTCATATTCTTCTTCGTCCATGTGTCATCTCCTCTTTAGAAAGCGAATACAAAAAACGCTACTACAAAAGCACAAGCCATAATAAAATCCATCTTAACCCTCCTGTGGAAGTTTAGTATACCATACTATATAGTCTGTATCAACTATATAATCCCTGGCTTCTTCTAATGTATCAAAAGACTCAATCAGTCTATACTTTTTTCTGCTTTTGTTTCCTTTTGTTTCAACAACTGAATACTTATCTGTCGTATTAATATAATTCACAAAGTAATCATGACTTTGAAACCCTTCTTCTTGCATTTAATACTCTCCTGGTACTATTATACCATACTCGGCCATGAACTGCTCGACCCGTTGCATGTATTCTCCAAATTCTTCCACGCTTAATCCAGTGGTTGATCTTGGAGAGGTGAAACTTCTGTCACTTATTTTACTGTCAATAGTTTCCAACCCTAAAATTTCTGCGGACATTATACTATGCAACTCATCAACTGTATGCCCCGTCTCTTTTGAGAACTCCCTTAGTAACATCCAGTATCTATTGTTCTGTTCAGTAGACCTTCGTGATCTGTACTTTTGAATAGATACCTCGTAAGGATTCTTATCATCACTGCCTAGCCCAAGTATCTTTGCTACACAAGACTCTGCTATTTTATCGCTTCTTAAAACATATTTTATTTTTTCCATTGTATCATCTCTTCTGCGAATGCTCTCCCTATTGTTTGTAAACACCACCTCATCTGATCTTCTTTGGGGTGTGTTCCGTTATGACAATCTTCATGACATTTATAACATACTGGTAGTGTGAATATATCTGGAGTCTTCCTGCCAACTCCAGCCCCAAGAACCATAACCCTTAGATGATGAGCCTGCACCCCTTGTAGTGTAGCACAAAAGATACATGGCAGTGAAGCAACCCACTGTAAATATTTTTTATTCTTCATCTTCATCTAACCTTCTGAAAGCAATTATTAATTCTCTTTCCCACTCATATGTTTTTCCTAAAATAAAATTGTGATAATTATAAGAGATATTATTTTTGAATTCATTTCTTTCTACTCCTAAGAACTCACATCTCATCCTATCGCTGATAGCTTTTCTTCCGATCCCTTCGCACGTTAAGCACTCGAACATCTTATCTTCTATAAAAAACTTACCTCGACCAGAGCAGGAAGGGCAACATGCTGGTGAAACGCTCTCTTCTAAAGCCAGCCTACTTACCCTGGAAAGTAATTCTTTTGATATCCCTGCAGGCTTTTTCTTATCGCATAAAAATCTATGCTTATATCTATGCCCCATTTTTCTAGCACTTTCTTCTGATGCTCCAATATATCTCGCGGCTTGTGTCGCGTTACCGCCATTGTCGATATACTTCTGTATAAACCTGGAGTAAGAGGTGTCTTGGTTAGGATACCATCTTACTTTAAGAGCCGTCTTAAACAAAGCGTTCCATGTTTTGCTGTAACATGTTGGATCTAGTGCATACTTCAGTCTTCCAAATGCTGATGCCTCTCTACTACAGTATGCCATTGCCATACAAACATCTTCCCAAGGAATTCTTGGCGAAAGGAACTCAGCATAGGGAGGTTTAATTGTTAATGATTTAATTGATTCCAAGCTTGCCATTATAAATATCCATATATATTTTTCTTGTTGGATTTAGTCCAGTTTCATTGGAGTCATTAACGTATCCACGAAAAGTTTCACACGCAATCTTTCCTTTACTGCACCTAGTATAAAAATTACAATCCTCACATGGAGGCATCTCATTATTTATTGCTCTGAGTAAGGCGAACATGCCTCGCTCCATCATTTGTACGACTTCCATAACTCTTTCAGCTCTCCTAATTTAAACACTACAAAAGTATCATCCATCTTTGACCCCTTTTCTTTTATAAAAACAACTGGCACTTTCATTCTATCTCCTTTAAACATTACTGATGATGATGCAATGGCCTGCTCCATTCCTTCCTTGATCCATTTTGGAATGGACTGCCTATACTTACACTCAATAGAAAATATTAAACTCTCTACATCTGGGGCGCTACCTCTAGTCCTTCCAGTGATAGGTACTCTTTCGGATAGGTCACCCAGGGCTGTTAACTCCTTAGCTATATCCCTTTCAAATTTCTTCCAGCTTTTATCCATTTTCTTATATGCTGTACGTGGG
>Ga0208919_1001604_pt1 | contig 12733 bp, 24 predicted proteins | sample 4_EtaG_FD_184076 | JGI IMG/M metagenome (GOLD analysis project Ga0208919, IMG submission 184076) | Marine viral communities from the Subarctic Pacific Ocean - 4_ETSP_OMZ_AT15127 metaG (SPAdes) (version 3) | ecosystem: Environmental > Aquatic > Marine > Oceanic | place: Pacific Ocean | collected...
AATAAGATCTTTTTCTGTCACATTACGCTGTGGGAAGGTATTTAGATAGTCTTGTCTTAACTGCCATTCAGTAGGTCTACCGGGAAGTCTTTTTAATACTTCTTTCTCTTTCCAGAGTTGATATAGCATTTGTGCTGCTCTATTACCCATTACATCCATCCTCCTTAATATTATAGTAGGGGCTCCACATCTCACAAGCTTTACAAAATCCAATATTTTCATCTGTATCGACCAAGCTTTCTGCATCACAACATTCGGATATTTGTGTGATAGGGAATATCGGTATTGGTTCAGTTTCTAGATTATTGTTTACCATTCTTTTCTCCCCTCAATTTTATAGGTGTACCAGCAGCTGCTAGCAAAGTGGGATTACACCTGCCATATCTCATTGGCTATGCTAGCAGCCACAGTGCTGTTAGGTCTTAGAGCACGAAAACAATGATCCAACCACAAGCCACAAAAGCGCTGTACATTGCTCCAAAGTTATTATAACAAGGTGTCCCCCCAGTATGAAGCGGTACCGGAGGGACTATACGGAGGAAACCGTATTCGAGTGATCTATTTTACTTGATATTGAAGTTCTTCTCCCTCAATATTGAAGTGTCTTGTGGTAGCATATGTGACTCTGCGATAACCGGGGCATTTATGGCCTTTTTCATCTGTGGCAATAGTATCCCAAACTAACTTTGATTTCTCTGACACGGTACCCTCTTCTATTTCGTTTTCAAATAGAAAGGTCCTGTATGATCCAGTCTTGGTTACATTGCTTAATCTGATTTCGGATCCTATGTGCTGCGCTATCGCTGCTGCTACTTGCTCCTGTGATATAACTACTATTTCCATAATGCCTCTCCTAATTCATTATTATAGAATAATATATCATATCTTCTATGGTGTCAAGTCTTTTGTAACAGTTTCTAAATGGTCCATTAATCCTTCTTCAGTTATATTAGGGAAACCGGCAGATATAAGTTTATCCGCACTAGCCTTAATCACTTCTAATTCCAGATCTGGCAATGCCTCAAAATAATCATCAGCTAAACTGATAAGCCTAGTTTTTTCTTTTTTAGATTTGGGGTCATTGTCATCAAGAGTTTTTAACATGGCCAAAACTATAACTAATTCTTGGTGCCTAGATAAAGGTGTATTTATAAAAGATTGCAGCATGTTTCCTCCTAATTCATATTGAGCAGTTTTCACTCTTACTCAGGAGAAGGCTAGAAGACATGTTGTAGATCATGCCTCTGACCCCTTAGTATACATTAATTACAGTTTTTGTAACATAGCATTCCATGCACTAACCCATTTCTCTTTACTATGTTTTTTCTTAGTTTCTTCGCTTATTTTTAATCTATCTTTATATGTATAGGATCGAAATTCTTCAATGGCGTCAGTTAATTCTTTCTGTGAACAGGATTTCTTCAATATTTTGTAATGCCAAGATTCAGCAGGTATGGTTTCCGAAGCATGCCTCCCACTCTGATTACATAAAAGAATAACAGGTAACCCGTGAAGAAGTGCTTCCATACATGTAATCCCCCACGATTCAATTGGCATAGTTGACACATAACATTGTGCTGTAGCCATTACATCCAGAGTATTTTGATGATTTAGGCCTCTGTAGGTATGTTGTGGGTCTTTCCAATAAAGATTGTCATCCCAATACTTTTGCTGTGCTTTATTCTGTTGAAAATTCTCTGCATTCGTAATAATACAAGATGAGAGCCCAGTCCCCGATAATTTCTTATGCAGCAGGAAGGGATTTTTTGTTGTATCGGTTCTTCCAATTGTTACAGCATCATAAGAACTATTTTTCTTTACTTGTTCAGTACCATTTGCAAAACCTGAGTTTATTATGCCCTTTATGCCTTGCAATGGAGCCCCCGTAATTCGTTCCACGTTACGAGCATGAAACTTTTGTTGATACTCTGAAACAAAATATAAATGGCCCCCAGCATCAATAAATTTTTGCATTCCTCTCCACCACGCTAGATAACGAATGTCTCCCGTAAGTGGTTCATGGGCAATTGCGATTGTCGGTATTCCTAATTCTATTTGAGGATATAACCAATATGAATCAATATCATTAACTATGATAAGGTCTGGACTATATTTATTTACAGCTTCAAGATAAATTTGCTTTGTCTTTTTTGCTTTTCGATCCTCGGATGTAATTTCAACCGGAATTGCTTTTGGAAATACTTCATAAATGTTTTTAGTAAATTTTTCAATTCCACCACCTACAATTTTACTGTGTATATTGTGCCCGTTTCGGGATATATATGGAAGAAGAATAGTTCTTATGTTTTTTGGGCCCATCTAACATTCTCCCGGGTCATGATATACTCGAATTATTTTCGCATCTTTATAGGCGTTGTTCTGTTTAATGGATCTTTGTATCAAAACACGAGCATCAAGCCATGTATCAGCTTCCACATGCATTTGTGGGGATATTGTGGTGTAAGTTCTGTGTAGAGTATATGTGTATTTCATTATTGAATTACTTTTGTTGGAATAGGGTCTATCTGTCCAATAACCTGTTCTTCAGAACTCCCTAAATATTTATAATAGAATCCAGAATCAAGAAAGATGTCTGGATCTAAAGATTTCCCCCCATGTTCTGGTTGGCAAAGCTCTAACCACTTAAAGAAATGCTCTAATAAACCGCTACCTATATCTGCATCGGTATAGTCACCATGTCCTATATAGGCCCCTCGATTAAAACTCCCTTCATGGGGTAAAATTGCTATATCAACAATCACTCGATGGATGGCATACCCAGCTGCGGGGGTTTGGGGTATACCTAACGAAGATCCTGATTCATCTCCATTCCTAACTATGTGCTCTGCGTCTACCCGCGTATACTTCTTTGCTAATCGGACGTTATCTATCATCGTTTCTCTCCTCTATTTCTTTGATTTTTTTCTGATCTGCTGCCCATTGCTTAGGATTATTCTTTTTCCACTCTTCATGCTTGGCATCATAGCGGTCCCGTGCTTCCTTATCCCCCGAAACTATTTTAGCTAATTCCAGAATAGCTAAAAAATCTTGGAGTCCCTCATCTTTATCTGGGTCATAATCTGATAATAATTGTGAACTACTCATTTACTCATCTCCTTATATTTTGGTGCTAGCCCATAACGCTTCTTCAAACGACACAGGTTCTTGGTTAATCGGGGAAAACTCAGTATTACACTTGCAATTAGTGCAGTAGGCGAACAATACATCATCGTACTGTGCCAAAGCTTCTTTATTGCCCGGGTAGGTCATGTCTAAATAGTTGGGCTGTTCTGTATACCATGTTGGGCTACAGTTGGTACATTCAAATTCATAGTTAATTGATCCCATTAGTTTGCCTCCCCATTAGCTATATCATCTTCCATAGATTCAATAGCCTGCTGCCATGATTCTTCCATATAGGCATCAAAGGCAGGGTCCATTTCTTCGTGTAGTAGTTTGTGTTCGAAGCCACGCATTAGGTCTTCTAATTCCTTCTCTTCAGACTCAAATAAGGCCTGCTCGGGGTCCTGTACTTGCTGTTTGTTCCAGTTTTTCATGTCTTTCTCCTATACTTTTCTATTTGTTTAACTACATTATAACCAGTATTTCTTATTTGTCAATGTAGCGATGGTACTTAATCCATAATCGAATAATTATGGTAAAAAGAATCCCGGTAGGGATGTTTCGAAACAATGCGGATAATCCAATGGCTAAAAGGATCGTAGATTGGTTCCTAAGGCACATAGCTGTGAGTTTATGCATAGCTCCTCCCATATTTGAATAAAAAGATATATCAAATAATCAAAGGTGTCAAGTTACTCATCGGTTTTGACTTGGGATAGAAGATTCCGAGCTATTTGATCTCGTTTATATTTTGACTGAAGCAGAAGTGCGTATATCTTTCTTTTGAGATTAAAACCTACGGGCTCAGTGCCTATTTTTATATAGCTAGTAGCAATTTCCCGTAACATATAGAGATCAGTATCACTAACCTGTATTGAGGCTAACTTACCCTTATTGTTTTCGTCAGTAGTGAACAATACAGCCATGCCTATCTTTTCTAGGAGGTCTATAGGTGCTGGAATACCTGCATTATGTGCTAGAGGTCTTATGGCACTGTATCCATCGTCTCCAAAATCTTTTTCAACAAGCATACTCAATGAGTCGTCAATGAATAGCGCTTCACGCATGGTTAACCATAAAGTTTTATTTTCAGTTTCACAAATAAAGTCACCATCTTGGTACGAAGAATCACCCATAATTGCTCCTAGTATAGATATAAAGTCATATAGAACCTATTCTTTTTCAGTTGTTTCATCCGGTTTTGGTACAAAATCTGGTGGAACATCAATATGAAACATTAACGTCGAATTTAACTCCCCACATGAATTGCAGGAAACTGTTGAAACTTTGGCATCATCTGGTAGTCTTTGAACTACCTCGGATGCCATTGTTTGGTCGCAAATTTTGCATAATGCCATAAATACATTCATAGGAACACCAGATTCAATTTTAATGTGGTTTCTGACGTGTTTTTCTAATTCATCTCTATTCATTCTAGCCTTCCTTTATTATACTTGTTGAACGATTACTTTTTTAAACTGAATGCCATTACGTATAAAAGATTCTAGTAATTGACTATGTTCGACATCCCCTAAAAACTTTTTTACGATTTCCAAATAGACCCCGCAAAAATATGGACCATGATGGTCAGGATGCATTGAATTATAATTAAGATAGTGTGCCATTTCATGCGTGATGATCGGTAAGCTTTGCGCTACTGGGAAAGGCAGCACTATTTTTGTTTTGGTGCTGTAAATAGGCTCAGATCCTGCAACTAACCATAAATCTTCATCCCTTACATCTTCAAAGTTTTGCTCTGCAAGTTTGATGATAGGAGTCCTCATTCCTCCCCACTCACTAATTGCTTTTATGAGTTCCCTTACATCTTCAGCAGTCATATAGATGAATTCTTTCCAATACTGACACTCACTTTCTGCATGGTAGACCTTTTCACGTTGATGGTCTCGTACTTCTTTGTTTGGAATATGTCCTCGATAATTTTTCATATTATTTAAAGGGCGGTGAGTAAATCAACCCTCCATCCTGCCATAAAGCATTTAAACTGTTCTCCCTAGTTAGCCCTAGGGGTGTTAGGTGTCGGTCATACACTTCTCCGTAATTCCCGACTTGTTTGATCACATCTTGCATAAAATGGGGTCTAATAGCCAACCCTACATCCAATACTTCTCTGCCCCCATAACTTACACCTAAGAGTTTAGCTATCTTGGGGTCAAAGGGTTGCTGTACATATCTATCTATGTTTGCAGATGATACACCGAGTTCTTCGGCTTGAATCATTCCAAAGATCGTCCACTGGACCACATCGTAAAACTCTGAATCATTATCTCTAGTTACTGGACCTAATGGTTCCTTTGATAGAGTAGCCCCTGCCAATGTAAGTTCATCTGGGTTAACTAAGGTAGCTTTGAATGATAGTAATGCTGATTTATCCATACTAATAGCATTGCATATGCCTCTACCGAAAGCTGCTCTCAAGGGCATATTTGTTTCAAACTCAAGTAGTTTAAACGGAACCCCTGCATTATTAAAGGTTTCTTGAATGTTCCTAGATGTTGTTGTTCCTGCTACTACACAGATTGTAGAACCTGAAAGTTCCATAAGTGTATCAGTTCCCTGAGTTAGAGTCTGCATGATTAGTAGATCTAATCCTTTATACATTGTGTCTGTATAAACTAGAATTCCTTGACCATCATAGAATGTGGTTGCTACAAAACTATTTCCTAGTTTCATATCTCTTGTGGCTGTCCATGTTGTATTCCGAATAAGTACGTCTATCGTTCCGTCTGACAGTGCTGTAAAGCGTTCCGCTGCATTTAACGGAATGTACTCAACTGTCGGTGTCCCTAGTATAGCCGTAGCTACAGCCTTGCAAAAATCAATATCAAAGCCCTCGTAGTTGCCTGTAGAGAGCTTCATTCCGAACCCCTTGAGGTTTTCATTGACTCCACATTTCAAAGCCCCCCTTTGTAAAACGGCTTCCAATGTGTTGGTAGGTGCTGTTACTACTTCCTCAGTATTTTCTGCTTGTTCTAAACTACGCTGCTCTTCCCCTATATAGGGTAAGTGTCGGCAGGATACTAAGTGTAACAAACTAAAAAATATTACACCGACAATAAACCAATCTTTAATCGTTAACTTCCTAAACATATCAATGTCCTGCACTCCGATCATTCAAATGGCTCTCTAATTCATCTTCTAATTCTTCAATAACATCCTCTAAATCCTCAATCTCACCCTGAAGGTATTTGATATTAATGTCCTGAACGGCATCGTCTGGCAAAGCTCCGAGCTCTCCTCTAGGCCACTTAATACGGAACTCAGTATTCATTTGTGAGGTGTCTTGCATCCTTACTACATCTAATTCCAACTGTGTTATCTTTCCTTGTAATGTGAAATAGACAGAGGCTATGGACAATAACATCGCAACAATTCCAACCAAGGATTTAATGTCAAGATTAACCTTCCCCGATTCTGACAAGTTTATCCCATTACCGTTTTTACCCATTATTATTTCACCTTCGATTTAATACCCCGGGCCTCTTCAAAGATGACCTCCTGATTAGCCTCTAATTTTTGTATGCGTTGTCGAAGAGTGGTGACTTTTTGATCTATCTTCTTATCAAAATTAGGGTCGTGAATATGTAAGGCCCCTTCTTCTGTCCATTCTAATAATAGTTCTTCTATCTCGCCTACACGTATATCTAGTTCACCCACATCTTTCGCCATCTCGGCAGAACCTTCAGACAATAACCGACCTTTTAGATTTTCTATCTCAGTCTCCATTATTCCGAATCGTTCTATAGCCGAGTTGCTTACAGTGTCATCTAGTCGTTTCACCGTGGCGTCTAGGTTTGACATATACCATATTACGGCGAATGCTTGGACAAGAATGACACCTACGACAGCGATCGGAATTTTTAGATTATTCATATCAGTAGTACCCCCCATATTCCCGTTTTTCGCCAGACGGTAAAAGCCCAGCTTTATTCAGCTGTTTTAAAGCGTCTCCGAACCCCATGTGATCCGAGGTAATAGTCCTCATTTCATTATCGATCACCTTTTGGACTTGTTCTATTTGGTCGAGGCGTCCTTCTAATTGCGATGAAGATTTGGTGTCTAATTCTTCATATCTTTGTAGTTCTGTTTTTAAATCTTCTATCTGTGCTGCATTAGCATTCATCTGGCTGTCAAGAGACGATACATACCAAATCACCCCCGCTGCCTGTAGGACTAGAGTCACTAATATACCAATGTTAAGTTTCATATCTCCCATTATGGGCCTCCTGCACTGAGTAATTCTAACTTCAATTCAATCAAACTATTTAATTTCTCAAGTTCGCTGATGCGATCAGATATCTCTTTCGTCTCCTCCCCTGACATTTGGAAGAGGGTAAGTAGGTCCGTCATAGAGATCTCATCAACCCTACTGTTTAAGCTTTCCACCGTAGCATTTAAATAGTCGTATGGCTGTTCTTCTATGGTAGCTTGGAGCTTTTGTATACTAGTGGAGTTAGAAGCTACCGCGGCATCTATTTGGGATAAATACCATACACCTCCACCAATCTGTGTGGCAAAGCCTACTAGTACGCTAATGGTAGCGAGATTTAAGTTAAGTTTCATATTAATTCCACCTTATCTCATCTAAGCTTGCACGGAATTGTTCAAGTTGATTATAAATATCATCTATCTGATAGTAGTAGACATCTAGTTGGTGTCGATTTTCATTTATTATCTGCGTTAATTGTTCATGGCTTTGCCATAAGTCCTCAAGTGCCCAGTATACTTCTTGCGGAATTTCGACATCCACTGGTTCAGTTACAGATATTGTGGGGGTACTAATATGAGTTTCAATACGGTCTAAAGATGTTGCGATCATTCCCGTATATCGGAAGGACCCTAAGGCTATACCTACCCAAACGATAAATAACAGGGTCCCGAGAAACTTAAAGTTAATCTTCCCCCACATTTCATCCTAGCTATTCTGGAATTGCTATAGAATCTAATAAGTCGGTTGCAGCCTTAGAAAATTCTTTCAGTTCTTTTACTACGGCTTTCTTTTCGGCATTAGTTATCTTCTTATCTTTCATCGCCTTACCAATAGCTGTTATAACGTCCATACCCTCGCTCAACACGCTTTTACCCGCCTTGGACTGACCACTATTCAGCATAAAAAACTGGATGCCTAATGTTAAAATTCTTATCATTTTATTCTCCTTCTTCATCTTGTGTTTCTATGGCACACTGTTGCCAGTTGCCACACCCACAGTCCGATTTTTGTTCATCTGTACACTCACACCCTTGGCAAGCACACGTTCCTGTGGCATTACACTCACAATTATGGTCTATTGATTCCATACTTACTCCTATTATACTGTTATTTTTCTGTAGTTGGAATTCCGTTGGTAATTAACCCCAGAATTTCAGTTCGGAAATCATATAAAGGGACTTGGGCTAGTTTCTTAATCGTCGAAAGCTGGGTGCCTTCTGGGAAGGCTGCCTCAAGAAGATCTAAGACTCGTCCGACCATCCTTGAGTGTTTTTCTATGATGAATTCTTGTTCATTGGTGATTTTCAATTTATTATCCGGCATGGGTTTCTCCTCTTATCTTATGTATGCTTGAAGGCCATTTTGTCGAGCAAATGCTTTAGCTAATATCTCCTGTACAGAAGAGGTTAAGAATTTTCGGCCAGTAAAAGATTGATTAGGGTTTACTATTCTCCAATTCCCATCCCCGAATCGGGTAGGTTTACCAGATGAATAAGTTTTTGTATGAGCATTTACCTTTACTTTTTTACCGCTTGGGGTAGTCCGAACATGCTTTTTAATTTTGCTGACATAGGATCCCGTAGACCCTGTTCCAGTAGAGCCAAACTCAACTACAGAGGCATAAGGTGCACTGTAAATAATTCTGCCCCCAGTTTTTTCTGCTCGGAAACTCCCAGAAGCTTTTAGCTGTCCGGTTTGAACAGGTACCTTTTTTTGGGACAAAGAATAGATATCTTCAACGATCTTTGTAATTGCTGCATTAATTTTTACTTCTATTTGACGTTGTGACACTTTGGCCCCCTTGTAACATTATACTCAGGGAAGTACGGAACTGTGCGCCCATATCTCAGGTAACACATCACTAAATTGGGAAGGCTGATTATCAAATTGAGCAAGGAATATGGTTTCCTTACATACCATCCCCATTTTTGGGTGAAAATACGAAACTATGTGCAAAGGTTGGCTCATCACTCCCATGGAAAACAAGGCATACTCGTCAGTTCCCTTCATCGTACCACATATGTATACTTGACCTGTTCCAATATCCCATTCGTCTATCCTATGAAAATGGCCTATGAATGCTGAATCAAAATTATGCGGTAAACCGGTTGATATATTGGAGGTATCTTTTATGGAATCATAAGTTTCTGGTGCTAATGCGTTACGGTAGTGAAGAACTGATCGAAGATTTGTAACTGCCCTTATAATAGAAGTAGAAGCACCCCCTCCAGCTGAACTGTCCCCATGCATAATAAGAATATTTTTTTCATGGACTTTAAAGGTTGTGAAATATGACGTAGGGATGTGGAATTCGATATGTGGTTGTGACTTGCAAAATGCTGCTACAAATTGATACAGAATATAATCCCAGTCTAAGATAGCCTTATTCTTCATAGGTTTTTTTCTAAACATTCGCCCATGATTTCCCACGACGCATGGAACTCGTATTTTTTTAAAATGTGGGGCTAGAAAAAGAAGGGCTTGAGATACTAGATGCGCTCCCCTAATCATCTGACCCACCAAATGGTCCTCATTGGTTAGCATCAACTCATCATGAATATCACCACTAATAATATCCCCCAACATAGGTACGACTAATTCATCGATAGGAATACTGTTACGCTTTAAATTTACAAGATTTAGAACAGTAGAGGCCCATCCATATAACCTATTATTGAAGATTTCCATATCGTATCGGTTTAAGCCAGTCATTTGATCAGGATTTACGACTTCACCTATATGCGTATCAGATAAAGGTGCTACCACAATTTGGGGGGAGTCCCCTTTTATTTTGCCAGTCGGTTTTTTATATTTAACGGAAGCAAGTTTAGGAAATGGTATAGTGTTCTGTTTAATGGAGGCAATTAAAGATTCCATAGAACTATCTTTTTTCAGGAGCTCATTATATTGCCTTGTTACTTGATTGAGTTTTGCTCTGTAAGTAGCTATACGCGCATCTAACGTAATTCGATCTTTAACACGGTCTTGCTCTAAGAGATCCGGGTTGATGTTTTGGATGTTAATTTCGGTGTTATACCACCGGGCTATGTTAGTGCGGTCGATCTTAACGTCGAAATAAGTTTCTAACCATTCTGCTAGTTGTACCCAGCTGGCTCCTGCGAGTTTCTTTCGAATGAGGTCCGGCTTTGCTTCCTCTGGTATCTTGCTCTGCATATACATCTCTCCTTAATGCAATAGTCATGGCACATACCCTACACTCTAACGATTTGTCGATAAAATTAAATACTAAATGACCCTTACACTTTGGGCACAGATCATTCACTGACAGTCAGACCTAATTTTTTTGCAAACCTCTTAAAGCGTTCCTTGGCCGATATGGTTTTATCTGTCTTATATTTTCCGTATGTGGGAGTGTATACTGCTGGGTCACTGGAAGTAAAGACTGTACCGCTGAATTCTTTATGGATTTGGTCCATAGGTTGCCATTTTATACACCACATATTATCGTGTATAAAACCTCCAACTATTAAACATGCCTGATTTGCAGAGTCAAAGAATTGACATGTACCACACTTTTCACCACGTTGAAGTTGTGAATCTGTCGCTACGGCGTAGTTTACATCAGCTTTAGAGTATTTTCCTTTTTGCAAAACTAAAAATTTTGCAATAGCCCCCTTTTTTTGATAGCCGGAAGCATAAGCAGCACGTGCTACCTGTTCAGCTTTTTGCCGACTGCTAAAGGGCCCTTGTTTTCCCCAATAAAAGTTACCATCTCTTTCAATAACTGGCATTTTGTTTCTTCTCAGATCCTTTTAAGGGTCTACCGGGTACTCCCCGATAGCCAAATTGTTTATTCTCCCCCTTTTCTTCTCTTGCTGCCGCCCACTCATCTATGTCTCGGTCTGGTAATTGGTTAACAAACTCAGTTACTTCTTTTGGACCTTCCTCAAGCATTGGAGTTTGTTCTTCATCCGTGTTTGATACAACAAATTGCGCATCTTCTAATGGTACCCCTAGTAAGTCATTGCTATTAGCGATTGTGACAGAAAAACCCATATTCTTTAGTTGACTTGCCATCGCAACTCTTTGTTGTGCGAAGGATAGCTTAGTGGCTTCTGTTTTTTCTTCTGGAACCCTAAGCTGTAATGACCAGTCAGTAATGTTAAACTGTTCAAGTAAGATTGGGAACACTTTGTTGTGCAACATTGACTGATCTGCTTCAACCACTCTCGACATTACAACTAATTGTTGGGTTTGGCTAGATAATCCCCCAAATGCATCTGGTGCGCCTTGCCATGCAGGTGATACACCCCACATAGCTGCAATCCGCTCACGAATCTCGTCCTTAATAGGCATATAATCCATTTCTTGCAAGGTATGGAATAGTCGTACAAGTTCTACTCTACCTCTACCGTCTTGTGTATTTACGGCCACCATAGGGATAAAATTCGGATCTGCCTTAACTTGGGCGGCTATGTGTTCTCTTTCACGGCGTAATGCTTCTGGATCAGATGTATTTACCATTAACATAGACGCAGGGGCTTTACGTTCATAGAAATATCTATATAAATTTTTATCCATCCCGATTAAAGTTAGAGCTTTTTCAAACACTGTAAGAATGGGGCTCCAACCGTAGGTCTCCGATGGGTTAAATTTTGACATATGAACGATTTCGGATTCCAAGAGATATAGCAGTTCTCCACCTTTGCGTTTGAAATAGTACATTGCTGGCCTTACAGGTAAAGCACAGCCACTTTCTTCACAGGCCCCTTCTTTTTCATATACTGCATCTCTATGAATCACACAAATATAGTGACTGCATTTTGGATGTCCAGAGCTATCAAGATCAAATTCCACTAAAGCTGGATTTAATCTACGAATTTCTTTCATTTGGCTGGTAATAACTCCATCATCTCCACAATGATATTCTTTGCTTAAAAACAAAAACCCATCATCTAAAATGTTTATATCTGTATGAAATTGCCGTAACACCTCTTCGAGTGATTGGCCAAAATTATTGCATGACTTCATAAATGATTGGAAATTGACAAGTTGTTCTTTATCAGCAGAGTCATGTAGCGCTGCCCATTCAAAGCCTCTTCTAAATACTTCAGAAGTGATGTGGCTAATCGGTGCTCTAATTTCTTCTACCGACATCGCTATTTGAGAGAGCTCATTTGCCATCTGTTCTCGGTAGTGCATCTGCGACTTTAGATGGCTATTTATCATCCCATCAAGCCCTAACGATGGGGTTTGGGAAGTAGAAGTAGCCTTCATCATGCTTAATAGGTTGATTTGGCTATTTAGCTCTGTCATCTGAGCAGCCAATGCCGGAATCTCTGGCATGTAATCTGACAATTTCACAATAAGCCTCGCTTTTTAGTCAATATAAGGTATTTTACTCATACGGGAGCTAAAATC
>Ga0208919_1001605_pt1 | contig 12730 bp, 15 predicted proteins | sample 4_EtaG_FD_184076 | JGI IMG/M metagenome (GOLD analysis project Ga0208919, IMG submission 184076) | Marine viral communities from the Subarctic Pacific Ocean - 4_ETSP_OMZ_AT15127 metaG (SPAdes) (version 3) | ecosystem: Environmental > Aquatic > Marine > Oceanic | place: Pacific Ocean | collected...
AGCCTTGCTTTATTTGCTCATTTTAAAGAATTAAAAAGAATACGGTGTGGGTTATTATTTTTAGTTTCTAAGGAATTTGTACCCGCTACGTTTAAGCGGGACGATATTGAATCTGGATGGACTTACTGGAACAAAGACGTTACTAGACTAGAGAAATCTATAGAGTCTGATGTGTGGAATCCGTATGAGAATTTTACTTGTCGTAAGTGGTGTCCTGTGACAGACTGCGAGTATAACGGAAATAATTGAGGTCGCTATGCCAATACATAGAGGAAGCTCTCAAGCTACTATTACGAAGAACATTAGTAAATTAACTAAAGAAGGTAAGCCAAAAAACCAAGCGATAGCCATTGCACTAGAGGCCGCAAGGAAAGATAAAAATGCCATACGTAAACAAAAAAAGACCGTACAAAAAAGAGTATCAACAACAAAAAAGAAGAAACGAAAGAAAAGCAAGAAACGCTAGAGAACGCGCTCGTTATGCTATGGATAAAGAGGGGGTTGATCGTAAAGGCAAAGATATTGACCACAAGAAACCAATATCTAAAGGCGGTACAAATAAGAAAAGTAATCTGCGGTTAGTTAAACCAAGTAAGAACAGAAGTTTTAGCAGAAACTCTGATCATACTGTAAAGAAAAACACACCCAAGAAAAAGCGGGTGACTAAAAAGAGAACAACAAAAAAGAAGAAGTGATATGCAAGTAGTAGAGGACAAGACTCTCGTACTAAGAACCAGAAACCCAGACAGAATCCAAGATAAAATACCAACAAGCAAAGTAGTAGACATAACAGAAGATGTCTACACCATGACGGTAGACTGGGATTTAGCTACAACGCAACAGTTAGCAGGGCTGAATATGAAGAATATTCCTAGCCCAATCATGCGTGATTACGTTTGGGGTGGGGTGTTTCCACCAATGGAACACCAGAAAACTACTGCTGAGTTCTTAACATTAAACCCACGGTCATTTTGCTTTAACGAACAAGGCACAGGTAAAACTGCGGCTTGTATATGGGCTTCCGATTATTTACTACAAGCAGGGTACATAAACAGAGTTCTTATTGTTTGCCCATTATCAATTATGCAAAGTGCGTGGCAAACAGATTTATTCCAGTTTGCTGTACATAGAAGTGTCGGGGTAGCGTATGGGTCGAGAGAAAAAAGAACCGACATAATAAACGACGGCGGTTACGAGTATGTCGTCATTAACTATGACGGTGTAAATGTGGTACAAGATGCCATAAAAGATGGTGGGTTTGATTTAATTATTATTGACGAAGCCAACGCGTACAAAACAGCCACTACAAAACGGTGGAAAACGATGGCTAAACTAGTCAATTCAGATACGTGGGTATGGATGCTGACTGGTACACCTGCGGCACAATCTCCAGTCGATGCACATGGGTTGGCTAAACTATGTGTACCGCACAATGTAGTACGTTCTAAGACAGCATACCGCGACCTAGTTATGTATCCAGTCAGTCGATTCAAATGGATACCTAAACCAGATGCAGTTGATACTGTGTTTAAAACATTACAGCCTGCTATACGGTTTACTAAAGAAGAATGTTTAGACCTGCCTGATATTGTATATACAGAAAGAGAAGCCCCATTGACTCGCCAACAAGAGCACTACTATAAAGAAGTTCGTACTGAGTTCTTGATGTTGGCAGAGGATGAGATAGTAACAAGTGCTAATGTGGCAGTTAATCTTAATAAGTTACTACAGATATCTTGCGGTGCGGTCTACGCAAACTCAGGCAACACTGTAGAGTTCGACGTGAGCAATAGATTAAACGTAATTAAAGAAGTTGTAGACGAATCAATAGCTAAAGTTCTTATATTTGTACCATTTAGACATACGATAGACTTGCTACACGAGTTTTTTATGTCTTCTGGCGTACCTAGCGAATGTGTGACTGGTGACGTATCACCATCTAAACGAACAGATATATTCAGGCGCTTTCAAACTAACGAAGATACTAAAGTTCTTATTATACAACCTCAAGCGGCGGCTCACGGTGTCACGCTTACTGCGGCGAGTACGGTGATATGGTATGCGCCTGTAACAAGCACCGAGATTTATTTGCAAGCAAACGCAAGAATTAATCGTAAAGGACAGTCAAACAAGATGACTGTGGTACACATACAAGGTAGTCCAGTCGAGAGAAGATTGTACAAACTATTGTCTGGAAAACTCGAAACCCACACACAACTAATTGATTTATATAACGAAGAAATAAAGTAAATAAAACCTTTGCAAAGTCAATATTTACATATATACTAGTTTCTTTACTAACTCTTACAAGCGGAGTATGAAATGACTGAAGAAGTGAAAGCATCATTGGGGCAACTTGCCGGAGCTGTAGTTAAGATACGCGACGAGATATCTAAAATACAGAAAGAAGCCGATAAGAAAATAGCCAAACTAAAAGAAGATAAAGAAAAGATTGAAGCACATCTGCAAGAGCATTGTCTTGAGCATGACGTGATGTCAGTCAAAACAGAATCCGGCACAATCATGTGCCAAGTACAGCGCAAGATATGGACAGCTAATTGGCCTGCGTTTTATGAGTGGGTAGTTAGGAATGACGCGTTTGATTGCCTTGAGAAACGGATCAAACAATCTACTATGAATCAGTTTATGGAAGAAAATCCTGATGAGATACCAGAAGGCATCAATGTTGATGCAGGGTATAAGATAGTAGTTCGTAGATCGTAATTATGGCGGGGAGCATATACAACCGTCGCATTGAGCACGACGACAAGGTATGGCAGTTAGTGGACGAACAAGGGGTAATTGCATCCTGTGAGCGAGACTATCTTGATCTTGTTATTGTTAATGAATCAATAGCCATATCTCGTTGTTTTTACAAGGGTTCTTTTGATAACGGAGCAAGCCGATTACCTACTTGTTGGACTTCAGATGCAGGGCGTGGGCCTGATGTGACTGCTAAAGATAAACAACACTCAAGCTGTACGCTTTGTAAGCAGAACATACGTGGGTCTGGAAATAATAATTCTAAAGCCTGTAGATTGTTTACCCACATAGCTGTTGGGTTTATTACTGATAAGGAAGAAGCACAAGGAGTGTTTCAGCTACACCTGCCTGCTACTTCTTTGTTTGGTACAGCACCAGACAAAAAGAAAAACTCAAAAAGGTTGCCGTACACGGCATACAAAAAGTATTTGGCTTCGCACAACTATCAGCCAGAACAAATGATTACCCGCGTATCTCAAGACGAGGACGCGCCATACAAGAAGCTATTGTTTGAACCAGTAGGCTTCGTACCAGAGACTTTTACATCATTGGTAGAGGATTTAACCAATAGTGTAGATGCAGTATCCGCAGTTAAAACTAAATTTACTACGGAAGAATACAATCCATTTAAACCAATAAAGGAATGACTATGGCTAAGAAAAACTACACGCGTTTTAATATTAACAATGTAGAGGCTATGTATCCACGTATGGATAAGCCTTATCACTTTGATAGCACCAAGCAGAAATCTATGCCGTGTGACGCATTTGATGATGGTGCGTCGTACTCAATGTCTTTTAACATGACAAAGGAACAAGCGGCAGACCTGTATAAAAACATGGTTACTGCTTGGAACGAGGGGCGAGATTCTAATTGGCCTGAGAAGATTGACATGCCATTCAAGAAACTTGATGACGGTCGTTTTCAAGGCAAAACTCGTTTAGCGGCGGCTTACGGTCAAAACGCTACACGCAAACCCTCACAATATGATGCTAAAAGCGTTAAGTTAGACGACGACTTCCAACTTACATCTGGTAGCACTGTCAATATTAACGTCGAGTTAGTGCCGTACAAGATGTCTAACTCAGGAGTATCACTACGTTTACGAGCTGTACAGGTGGTGTCATTAGCAGAAATGGCAGAAGCCAACCCGTTTGGTGAAGTGGATGGTTACTCAGCTAAGACTGAAGATGACAACCCGTTTGGTGAGGCAGAAGAAGCGCCTGTTGCAGAAGATGTACCTGTTCCAAAAACCACAAAGAGTCGTAAAAAGAAAGCACCTGTGAAAAAAGATGATGCCAACGAGTTAGATGACATCCTCAATCAATTTGCAGATGACGACAAGGTAGACGACTAATGAAAGACGTTAGAGGTTATAGTGTGTATACCCTCCGCAAGAATGAGGAAGCGCCGATTGAAAATATCGGCGTTAAACTTGGCAGGGTTTGTATTGAAAATGATATCCCAATTCAAGAGTTATCTAAGTATTTCGGTGTGTCGAGATTCAATATGTATGCGTGGTTTTATGGGGATTGGAACCCTCATAAGAAACACCACGACAAAGTACAAAGAATTATAGAAACCGGAAAATTGGATTGGGATTATGATACAGACTCTGACAAGAATCCTTCCGAGTGAAGGTTATTATTGTCTTGTAGGGTTAAAAGCGGGGTTAGCACCACGACAAAGTTTTCATGATACGTTAGAAGAATTAAAAGCAGGGGCAGAGAAGCTACTAGTAGGCGAGTTCAATGTCTATTATGGGTGCGCTACTTTTGAAAACAATTCTTCTAGGACACAGGAAAATGCTAAGTGGTTTAAATCTTTTTGGCTTGACTTAGATTGCGGCGAGGGGAAACCTTTTGCCAGTCAGGGCGAAGCGTTATTAGCACTCAAGAAATTTTGTAACGATAAAGGGCTACCTACGCCTACACTAATTAATAGTGGCAGGGGTATACATGTTTATTGGACACTGACAGAAGCTATTGATAAAGAACAATGGAAACCTGTCGCTGAGAAAATAAAGCTATTATGTAAAGAAGCGGAGTTTGAGGCTGACCCTGCGGTAACGGCAGACTGTGCTCGTATACTTCGAGTTCCAGACACGCTCAACTATAAAGACGAAGAACCACAAAAGGTAAAAGTCTTACGAGAAGGGAAAGATACTGAGTACACAAAACTATTAAGTATTCTAAACGTGGCCCCGGCGCACGCAAGCGAGGTTTCCTTTCCTCCAGAAGCGCAACGGTTGTTAGACGACAGACAAAATAAGTTTGCTAATTTATTAGACAAAACCAAACGCCAGAAAGGTTGTGCTCAGATTGAGAACATACTGGAAAACCAAGAAAGTATAGACTATAACTTGTGGCGAGCCGGACTGTCCATACCTGCAAACTGTATAGATGGTGAGGCGTACATACATGAGATGTCTAAGAACCATCCAGATTATACTGCTGAAGAAACACAGAGAAAGATTAAAGACTTAGTAGATAAGCCTTACAGGTGCACTACATTTGAGGAGTACGCACCAAACCTATGTGATGGTTGCAAACACAGAGGGTCTATCAATAGTCCGATTGCGTTGTGCCACGAGATCAAGAAGGCAGAACCAGAGAAAGATAACTTACCAGAATTACCGTTTCCCTACTTTGTGAGTAAAGAAGGCGGTATATATAAGACTACTGACGACGACGAAAAGCCGGATGTATTGGTATACGCACACAGTTTGCGTGTGACCAAGCGGTTAAAAGACAGGGAGCGTGGTGAGCTAGTATTTGTACGGTTGAAACTACCAAAAGACGATGCAGAAGAATTTATGATTCCCTTGTCTACTGTGACTAGTAAAGAAGAACTAAGAAAGTTTTTGTCAGCAAGGGGGGTTGTTGTAATGCCTAAAGCGTTTGATCAGATAATGATGTACTTAATAACGTGCATTAATAACCAACAATACTCAAATGAGGCTGAGATTATGAGAAGGCAGTTTGGGTGGACAGATAACAACGACGCATTTATTTTAGGTGATAAAGAAATATCAGCGAAGACAGTGCGGTACTCACCACCATCAGAAATAACTGAGCGTTTGTGCGAATACCTAAAACCTACAGGCAGTCTGGATGTATGGAAGGAGGTCGTATCGGTATACGACATGCCTAAGTTTGAACCCCATGCGTTTGGATTCTTTACTGCGTTTGGTGCGCCAATAATAAAACACTTGGGTTATAACGGAGCTATGATAAACCTGATTAACTCTAGTAGTGGTACAGGTAAATCTACCGTACTAAAGATGTGCAACAGTGTGTATGGACACCCTGATAAGTTATTAGCACAAGAGACAGATACGTTTGCCCACAAGATGAACCGACTAGGCATTATGAATAACTTGCCTTACACCATAGATGAGATAACCAACATGCCGCCTGATAGGGTTTCGACTTTATTGTATGGGGTATCGCAGGGCATAGGGCCGGGGCGTATGCAGTCTCAAAACAACATGGAGCGTAGGAACGACACAAGTTGGGCATTGATTGCACTAGCATCTAGTAACGCTTCTATGGCAGAGAAGTTAAGTATGATGAAGTCTTTTGCAGATGGGGAGATTATGCGACTGTTAGAGTACCGCATAGAGCAAACCAACAATCTGACTAAAGCGGAAGCAAACAAAATATTTGAGGGAAAACTATATAACAATCATGGGGTTGCGGGTGAAATCTATATCCAATACCTAACTCAGAACCTGCCTAAGATAATAGACATAGCCAAAAGATGCCAAGAAAGACTAGACCGTGATGCTGAGTTAGACGCAAAAGAACGGTTCTGGTCTGCGGTTATTGCTTGCAATATTACTGGAGCATACATAGCTAAAGCGTTGAATTTAATAGACCTTGATGTAGATAGAGTATACAGATGGGCTATGTCAGATTTAGTTCCTACGCTACGCGATCAGATAAATGAGCCAGATATAGACTTTATTGGTGTGCTAGGAGCATATCAAAATGCTAATTGGAACAAGTTTTTGATTATAGATGGTAAAGCAGATCAACGAACAGCACTACCTCCAAGCCCTATTCAAGAACCTAGAAATGAAATGATAGGACGGTGGGAGCCGGATACTGGACTGGTTTATATATTTACTAGGTCGCTACGCGCATATTGTGCCGAACAACAAATTATATTTAAAGATTTTATAAACAGTTTGACCGCGCAAGGAATAGCTAAAGGCAGTTCTAAAAAGCGTTTGGGTAAAGGTACAGTGTTAGATTCAGCGCCAGTACACACGCATGTATTTAGCGACACGTTTATACCTAGTGAAGTTAAGGAGGATATTTCGGTAGATGATTGAAATACATGGAATTAATTTTGATGTCCAGTGGGATAAGTTTGAACCACACTCAAGTTTCTTTATCCCGTGTCTTGATACTAAAGAAGCTAAACGAGTTATTAAGCTAGAGACTACTAGGCACAAGTTTAAAGTACGGATGAAAACAACAACAAAAGATAAGGTACGCGGCGTTCGTGTATGGAGGGTAGAATAAAAAACCCCACCCTGAGAAGTGACTAAAAACAGGGTGGGGCTATCGTAGCTCTTTACGGGTGCGGAAAGCTACACACTAGCAGGGGCATAGCAATACCAGTAAAGTAAGTGTAAGTATATTGAGTTTATTATAAAGTGTAAACCCTTAGTCCTTTTTCTTTACCTTTTACATAAATTTCGTTTACTAAATTCAGCATTTTAACCGACGCTCTGGAAGTAGATTCTCCAATCAATAGGTCTACTTTCTGTTCTTTAGTTGCAGATTCTAACCTTGCCGCTGTGTTTACAGCATCTCCAATCGCCGTATAATCGAACCGGGACTCGCTTCCCATGTTTCCTATTACTGCATTACCACTATTTATGCCAATGCCTATTGCTATTTCTGGCAGCCCTTCTTGCTTCATCTCTTGGTTTAAAGCCTCCATATTCTCTATTATCTGCAAGCCACAATCTATTGCTTGTTCTTCGTGGTCGGCTTGGTCAAGTGGTGCGTTGAATATAGCCATCATTGCATCACCGATATACTTGTCTACCATTCCACCATACTTTTGTACTGCGGCTTGCTGTGCCGTCAACGCTTTGTTCATGATATAGGTTACTTGTTCTGGAGGCAGGCTCTCCGACATACTGGTAAACCCACGAACATCGGTAAACAAGAACGTCGCATACCGCGTTTCACCCCCTAGTTTTAGCTGTTCAGGGTTCTTTTGGAGCTGTTTTACCTGTCTTGGGTCTAAATAATGCTCAAATTGACGCTTTATTTGTTGCCTAAGTCGATACTGGGTGCGGTAATTAAGATAAAAAGCGACCGTAGAGGCCAAAATTTGAGTGATTAGTGCCCAAATTACGTCGATTAACAGCCCATTTGCAATAAATTGCACTCCGGCATAGGCGGTTGCACTGAACACAACAGACGCTAATAACACTAGAAAGCGACCGTAGAGGCCAAAATTTGAGTGATTAGTGCCCAAATTACGTCGATTAACAGCCCATTTGCAATAAATTGCACTCCGGCATAGGCGGTTGCACTGAACACAACAGACGCTAATAACACCCCCCAAGTTATTCCAAGTCCACTTATTAACATCCATACAAGACTTACTGTTACTGCGTACATAACAAACTCTACAGCCAGCGCGTAGTCAGGAATATACGGGCTGTTCTCTACTAGCATCGACTCTGCCAACGCCGCTTGTATGTAGTGAGGCTCTAGTAATCCAATAGGGGTGGCGACTTGAGGCATTACACCTTTTGCAGTCACACCAACAAACACGAACTTACCATCTACATCCATCTCCTGTAGCGTGGTTTCACGTGGAACAATCCAACTGACCCACTTGCGTCCTAGCGAATCAACTTTTACAGGAGGCAACCCCTGCACAACTACTTCTTCTATACCATTCTGGTTTGTTTTTATGATGTACGTCTTTGCCTCTGCCATGATTTTTAGCACTTGTGTGCCGAATGAGGCTAACCACCCATCTGGGGTTCTATATAGTAGAGGTATTCGCCTCACTAAGTTATCGGCTTCTACAGGAGCACTAGCGATGCCTTGCTCCGTCCAGTACGAGTCCTTCAGTATGTCTATGTTTTGTATTGTTCCTTTTGCAGTATAGCCCCCGACTTCCTCACCTTTTATTACTGTGCCAACAGTATCTGGGTACTGCCCGTTGTCATGCTCAAACATAGCCAGTACAGATGGCCCATACCCAAGCGTTTCTGCAAAGAACTTATCACCATGCTCAACCCTATCTGGGTGCGGGAAACCAATAACCCAACCCACACCTGTAGCGCCCTTTCTTAGCAACTCGACTTGTATTTCTCCTAGACGAACACGCGACAAGGGGTATCCGCCCTCACGATCTACGTCTTCTTCAGTAATATTAAGTATTGCAAAGTACCCGGATCTATCCGGAGTCTCTATAAAGCGGTCAAAAGTACGGAGTTTTAGCACTTGATAGAAAGTCGGTTGATAGATTAGCGGTGTAGCAAACAACGCTATAAGTAATAACCCTTGTAGTTTTCTCATGATCCTTGCACCATCCTTATAGTAGAGTCTGACCCACCGTTAATTTTTACTATCTTTTCTACGCCTTCTTGCATGATTATAACGGTATACGAACCGCTTGCCTCAACATCTAACCGCATACCTTGCCCAACAAATCGACGCAAACTAATGATGTTACCTGTAACTAACGTAGTTATCTGAGTGTCTTTGTCTTGTCCTAGTGCTGTACCTGTAATACTGGTGCTGGTTGCTTGTTTGAGTTTGTCCTCTTCTTCGGCAACTGCCAGAGCATCGAGGACGTTCAGCATATCTTCTAAGAAGTTAACGTCAAGATAGTTTATATCTAACTCAGAAAATTCAAAGCTAGGGTCTTCTTCTAAGAAATCATCTGCTAAAAAATCTACATCTAAGCCAGAAAAATCTAAATATGGGTTGTCTTGCACAACAGTCTGCACTTCCTCTACAACTTCTGTGCTTTTCGGAGGAGTTACAATCAACATGTTGTCAATTAGGTCTAAAGATAAGTTAAGTATTGCAGGTTTAGACGGCATACGCTCAAACAACGCAGTCGTCGTCGATTGGAACGGTTTGTTTAGCGTGACGCTACCCATCCCTGTAGATACCACAATTTCTCCAGACGATATGCCATTCGCATCAGGCAGTAGAATAATCAGGCTTTTGCCAAACTCATCGACCGTACAGGTAAAGTCTGTGCCCCGTATGGCTATATTGGCAGTAGGTGTAGACAGTGTGATGTTGCGTTTGTCTATCTTGCCAAGCCGACTGGTAATAAACCGCGCTGTGCCACCAGCAAACTTGAGCGCCATCTTTGACTTCTTGGGGTTTGGATCGTAGATATATTCGTCAATAACCAGCTTACTGTGCTCAGTCAGTTTTACCCGACTGTCATCTTCAAAGGTTATAGCCATACGACCGTTTGAGGTCTGCACGTTATCTAAAGACTGTATGCCTAGATTAAGTTCAGCACCTAAGTCTTTGTCTCGTACAACCTTTGCATTGCCGTTTAGTTCTGATATTGCTCCAATATCAGCAGCCCACAGCGGTTCCTTGATCATCTTGCTCGACACAAACAGTGCCATTAGAGCCATTAGAAGTAATCTTGAGCCAGTCATTATCCTGTGTACTCGTTTGAGAAACTGTAAACGTGCGGCTACCACCTGTATGGTCTAACCAAAAGTAACCTCCTGCACTAGCATTAACACCCGTACCAACATATGTCACCGTGTTATCGGAACCGTCGATGTCCATATAGTTGGTGGCTTGGTCAATATTAATAGTAGAGGTGATTGTGTTGTTAGACCCCTGTAGTATCCAGTCTAGGTCTAAAGTGCCTGCCGCCGCAGTCGTTGCTTGATTTAGCGTCATGGTATTACTAGAGCCTGTCACGTTAATATTGACGTTTGAGCTGTCGGCTCCGTAAGTGTTGGTTGTGTCTGTGACCACATTCATGACGTTAGAGCCACCAGTAAACTGAAATAACCCAGTATAACTATCTGCGGTAATGTCACCTTTCCATAGGTTACTTGAACCTATCTGGTTAATGTCTAGTGTGTTGGTTGTTCCAATAAAATCAAAGTCAGTAAGGTTGCCAGCAACAGAACCAACACCACCGATAAGGTTGCCACCACCTTGTTGTTCTAGGTCTATATTCGCAGTTGCGCCTGACTGATCCATCCAAATCTCATTATCAACAGCCAGCACAGCCTGTCCTATACCACCCGCAACCAAATAAACCCACACAATAATAGATAGAACTAATAAACTTATATCTTTACTATTCATCTTTAACGCTCCAGTATCCTGCTGTAAGGCCATCTTGAATTGTTTGGAGAACTGCCGTTTCTATGGCGGCTTGGAGGGCTAGATTTATGGACTCGTTTTGAACTGAGCCGTTCTCGATTTCAATTAACTCTGTGCCTTGAGCAACAAATTTGAAAACATCCTGATTATATCCTACACTAAGAATACTCTTTGTGACTAGCACTTCGAGCAGAATTCTCCCCGTTAATACCGAAATGGTACGTAGCGAGACAGTTACTGTATCTTTTCGGTATCTTTTTGATGCCCCAATACCTAGATATCTAGCACCAGAACCACCAGAAGTAAGGTTACTTTCATACCCTACAACGCTCCCTTCCATCAACAAACCTGCAAACATCAACGGTTTTAGTTTTTGTGTTTCGTCAAAGTCCTCTCTTGCAGATCGAATTAACTGCCGTTCTTTTGCAAGCTGCTCAAGATTTACTCGGCTAACTACATCGAAGAATCCTTGTTTTTCTTTGCCTGCATGGTGCAACGCTCGGATCAAATAGCTTACAGGGCTTTGGGTAACGGCGGTACTAAAACTAGCGTACTCCCCATTACTACGTCGTTGCCCAGTGTCATCTTTAAATGACAGCGCATACACCGCAACAACAGGTCTTTTTTCTGGTGGTTCAACACGAGCAAGGTCTGTAATTAATAACTTACGTATTTCTGGCTTTTCTACTTTAGGTATAAAATGTTCGCGAGGCGTGACTGCACAGCTAGAAAGTAAAATCACCAATAGGCACAGATATAGTTGTTTTACCACCGCCTGACTCATTGATTGTAAGTGTGACTGTATCTCCATCCGTGTTGTAGTCCACCTGATTGCCCTCTAGTGTAAAGCTACCACTAGTGCTTTTTGTTTCGCCAAACATGTTATCCACAAGCTGTCTGGATAACTCTGCATATATTCTACTCTCTAAATTGCGGATAAACCTAGCTAATGTGGTGTTATTTGCGTCACGGGCTAACTCATCTTTGTATGCCTGCACTTCTTCTTTGATTGCTTTCTCACGATTAAACTGTTGGTTTTCTATGGTTAGATAGTGAGAACTGGTAGCATTGCCTGAGAAGCTAGGGTTTTTAAATTTAAACAACATCTCATCAGCAGACGCGGTGTTTAACAAAGAGAACAATAACAAGACGCAGCTAAACAAAGCCACACAAAAAATAACAACAATATGCCCTACAATACTAGCGCTTATCCTTAATATCTTTTTTATCTTGGATTTCACGTATCTCAATCACCGTATCAAGTTTCTGCTGTAACCGTATGATATCATTATCTAACATACGCACCCTATCTATTAAGTCTATTAGAGTAACTATAGTCTCTCCAAGTTTAGACTTTATCTCATTGGTAATAAATTGCCATATAAAGTAAATCATATAAAGCAAGCCGACTGTAGCTACAATAGGAAATCCGTATTCGCCGATTAGTTGAGCGATATCCACTAGTCTCGCCTTGCGTCTTCTTTACCATCTGCCCTAGAGATTCGTTCTAGGTCGGGTCGGATACCAAGCACCGTACACATAGTACAGTCTATACGCACCATGTCGTGATTCATTGTCTTAACTCTGTTGTCTAAGTTACTGACTAT
>Ga0208919_1001607_pt1 | contig 12722 bp, 14 predicted proteins | sample 4_EtaG_FD_184076 | JGI IMG/M metagenome (GOLD analysis project Ga0208919, IMG submission 184076) | Marine viral communities from the Subarctic Pacific Ocean - 4_ETSP_OMZ_AT15127 metaG (SPAdes) (version 3) | ecosystem: Environmental > Aquatic > Marine > Oceanic | place: Pacific Ocean | collected...
AACTCTTCTTCAAAATATGACCCAATCGTGTTTTTATGTGCATCCCAAACCTGATAAAAGAAAAAGTCAAACTTCATTGGGCAGTGCCACTTTGGTAAGCCATCCTTTTTTAACTCTCCCTTTTGTGTGGCAAATCCACAAAGCAATTTGCCAGTAAAAGAATTGTCTGTTGGAAAGCCTTGGTGGGCTGCATAATTTTTTCTGGCATCTTTTTCAGAAAACCCGTCTAAGTATTTTTGTATTTCAGAAAGCTGCATCTCAAAGCCATTTAGCTCATGTTCATCCAACGCTTTCATCCGAACCACGCCAGACTTTTTAGCATTAACATCAAGCTCAAACTTTAAGAAAAGGAATTCGCTAACTCTATCTGAATATTCAGGAAATAAATTCTTAACAGCCAAGCTATACATCAAGTCCTGTAAGTTATCCGTCTGATCCTTGCCCTTAAAAACGTCCTTGCTGGTTTTGAAGTCCCTAATAAGCGCAAATTTTTGTTTTTTATACAAAAAAAGCTTATCAATGAAGCCTCTTATTTTATATTGTATTGAGCCGTCATCCTTAATAATGTCGAAATCTTTCTCAGAATACTCCTTTGTCGGTTTGCCCAAATCTTGCCCAAAAAAGTCGTATGTTAGACCGTTGTAAATCATCTCCTTCATCAGGTCAATGTTTTCCTGATCGTCTACACCCTCCTTCGCTGCGTGTTTTAAAATTAACCTTTTGATTGATGGGACAGAAAATACGTCTTGGGTTTTTAATATTTTATTAAAATATTTCTTTCTGCCTTTTACGCCCAAAACCTCAAAGACTAAGTGGCAAATAGAACCCCTTCTTGCGCCGTCATTACCTTTCTCAGGTAGTTTTAATTTGTATTTGCACCAATACAACCAAGAGCAAGACTGCGCTGTCTTGATTCTACTCGCTGAAAGTGGTGTTATTGGCTCAGGCATCACTAAACATTAAGGCGGTCTTAATTTCTTTTTTAGTGAAGCAGGAGGTATTCTCTTTAATGAACTCTGAAATGTAACTTAGCTGTTTAGCTTGGTTATATTCTTTTTTAATCCAAAGTTTATTGAAATCATGGCCGTCGCGATGAGCATCACCAAAGTCATTATATGGCTTCGGTGGGAATTTTACAATTAATGTATCTAAATCAAAGTAAGTAGACAGTTTGATGAAAGTTTTTATCGCCGCCGTAAATCCTCTATTTTCCCCACTGTGGTCGTCATTATTAGTAGAGATAAAAATCCGATCAATAGGCTTGCTATTAAGATAGTTAATAATATGACTGTTAACGGATAAGCCAAACATAACCAAAACGTTTTTAATACCTTGCTCATAAAGCGCCATTGCATCACCGATGCTTTCAACTAAAATTACTTCTTTTTTTAAGTCTATCTCTTCATTTACACCTGAATCCTGATTAAAGGCTGGGTAAACCCAATTGTTGCGACGACCAATATGCTTCCATTTCGGGTAATTGTTGTCGTCGTCTACTTTCCTGCCAGAAAAACCTATGATTTGATTATGTTCGTCATAGATGGGGAAAACCATTCTTCTATACATCTTGCCAACACCCGCCAACCCAACCTTAAAAGATTTTTGCGTAGCTTCGGAAATGCCCCTCTGGGAATAAAAATTGTAATTTGGGAAAAGCTTCTCTAATGAAGATTTGGGGTAAATTTTTTCCATCTGTATAGTCTCTTTTTGTTTGTAAACTGAAGTAACCTCCCTTTTGGCGCCCCCTAAAATGGCCGATAACTCCTTTGGATTGTCCCGTAGCGTCTCCTTAATTAAAGCCTCAAATGGCTTGGAGCCTTTGTTTTGCACAAAGTCCATCCATACACCAGTATTCTTATAAATTTTAAGGGCAGTTTCATTGTCTCCATCTCTATAGACAGCGCGAGTTCTCCAATGGTCTCCGCAGTCGATAAGTTTGTAGCCAATCGATTCTAATATGCCCTGAAAATCATCAGAACTGATCGAAGTCTGGGATTGTTTCTTGGAGTCCATCCGTATCTAAGTCTTCCTCGCCATCAAGCACTCTTGCGATATCTCTCAAATCGCCCCTCTCTGTGATATTAAAATTCATAAAATTTAAGTTAATGGAATTTTTGCGGAGGGCGTCACCAATGCGAACGGGTTCAATCGCGCCAGCTATGTCGCTACCAAGATGACGAGCTTTCACATTGATGAGCTTATGGGTTCCAAATCTATTACCCTCAGTTTCCATTTCATCCGCTGTTTTGTTACGCAAAATAAACATATGGGAACAGAACTGTGTGATGCGATCCGAAAGTGAAACAATCGACTCATCGTCTACGATATTTTGTGAGTTCCTGTTGTTGGTGATTCCATACCTGTTTGATTGAACAGAAGTGATCATTGGAATAACTGGATTGCCTTCATGTAGAATCTCCTTTTGAACGCATTTCTTAAACTTGTCCACCATTTCTCCAACCACCTGCCATTCAGACTTGTTCGCTATGTTTTCTGAAGTGGTTTTAATGTAATCAAAAGAAAAGACCATGTGATTACCTCGTCCAACTTTTGAATAGTAGAATCGTTTTAACGTGTTAACCATTGAGTCAACATCCATGCCTCCTACATTATAGTAATAAAACTTTAAACTTTTAATCTTGGGCCATACAGCACGGACTTTATTGACAACTTCGTCGCCTGCCTGTCTCCACTTGCCACTTTCCAACAAATGCATTGGAACGCCCGAAAGCGCCGCGCATTGCCGCATGATAAGCTCCTCTTTACTCATTTCGCCATTGTCAAAGTGTAGCACAGGAACATCATACTGAAGGCTAACTTTGGTGGTATAGTCCATGCAGAAGTTAGTCTTACCAACGCCAGATCTAGCTACTATGACTGTGATATTTCCTGGGCGCAATAAAGAGCCATAAATCTCGTTGACCTTGGTATGTGGACCCATCATGCCAAATTCCGTGACAGGATTATTACCCCTATCCTCAATCAAATCCTCCATTTCTTCATAAATATTCTCGGGGATGTCATTACCCAATTCATAAAGATTGATTCTGGAATTGTAAATATTGTCCGCAGCTTCAATAATCGACCGATAGGAGGCTTCGGAGGGCATATTTTTCATCTTCTTGCCAATCTGAGAAGAAGAATCTAAAATTTCGCGGCGAATGGAGTATTTTTTAAGTTCTTTGGCTGTTTTAATTGTATTGCCGTTGGGAACTTTGCGTAAAGCTAATGACTTAATGTAGTCAGCGGGATTCAAGTTGTCTTGAAAAGATATGCCAACATCGTTTACCCGCTGAGCAATTATAACTTCATCAACCTCGTCACCCGATTCAATTGCCTGTTGTATAATTCTAAAAATTGTTGAATGTAGAGAACTGTTTTCTGAGTAAAAATCTCCAATCCCAATAAAATTAGATATCTCAGCCAAAGCATCAGGCTCTTTAATTAGCCCTGCCAACAATTGCTTCTCAAGTTCAAAATTGTAAATCATTCTTCGGGGCTATTCTCCTTATTGTTGTCCATATTACGCAAGTAATCAGACATGGTTTTCGTTAATGCGGCCTCAGTCATTCCTGAGTCGTATTTAAAATATATAAGTGGTTCCCCCTGCTCTGAAGAAAGGGCCATGAGGATACCTTTATACTTTTCGGCCCCACCAGATAACTCATAAATTTTCTCCACCCATTCTGTTGGTAGCCTGAAATCAGTCTCTTCGTTGTCGTAGTCGTCTAAATTCATAAGTAAATCTCTTGGTCTTCAAAAAGGGACGCTGTAACAACGTCCTTGGGATAAATCTCTGCCAACTTTATATCATTAGCTTTACAGAAGTCAAGCTTCTTTTCATCTCTTTTTAACTGATCGCAATATTTAAGCCTGTTCTTGTGAAAAAACTTAACATATTTAGTGTGCTGCGCCCCCTGAACCTCGACGGCGATTTTTTTATTAGCGTTGTAAAAATCTAAACTTAGCCTGCTACCGACAACCCTGAACTCTTCAAAAACAATATCATTTTTCCAATATTTATATAGGAATTTTTTTACCTGCGTTTGGAATTTGCTTCTGCTCGGCTTGTTCCAGTCTATTAAATATTTTTTGGCATTTTTAAGGTTTCTTGTTTTTCCATAAGCGTCTGTAAACTTCATACCTGTATCTGCTCCTTAAAATAATCTACCAAAAATTTACACAAATCTTTGTCTTCCTCAACCGTTTTGAACAGCTTATTGTCGCCCTGTATCTTTTCTGGAAACTCTAGATTGTTTGCAGTAAGAAGCTCTTTAAAGTCGTCGGTTGGTTTGATCCACGCACCCTTCTTTTCTACGAACTCCCATGCGTAAAGTAAATCAATAACCTCTTTTTCTACCCAGATAGAAGTGCCATCCGTTCGTCCATAGCGAATAGGATAGGAAACTGTAGTGTTCGTATTTTCATGCGCCGATTTTTTAATTGTAACCTTAGCATGATGTCCGATTATAGGATTTTTCTTTGCGTCCATGGTTTTAACTGAGGGGTTTTGTAAAATCAAATCCCCCTTAAACCGAGGCTCAAATTCCATTATGTTATTAGCGAAGTGTAGCAGGGCATTGCCTCCTGTTGCAGTAGTTTGCCTAACGGGAGACTTTGCGTATGGGTCAAGCTTAATATCAGCACGAACCTGACTGATGAATATCGCCATATGACCACGCTTGCCCAATGCGGTACTAGTTTTCTTACAGAAATCAGAGGCGATAACCGCGCCACCAGCAACCTTGCTGCTCTCCTCAAAATTCTTGCCTAAGTCGTCTTTGCGAATTAGCCCGTCCACAGAGTCCAAAATAAAACAGTATTTGATCTTATCATCATTGTTTGTAATTAACTGTCTAATCAAACCCATTGCTGTTTCATAGATATTGCTTTCAAAAACAAAACATGTTCCATCGACCCACTCCTCGGGAGAAAACACGAACTTTACACCCGATCTCTTTTGAACCTCTGGGCCAAGCCTACCTTCGGCCTTAATGTAGAGTCCCCTAGAGTTTTCTAAAGTTCCAAGAAAATTCCTCATAACCTGTAGAGACTCTGATGTCTTGCCCCCTTCGTTAACCCCCGTAAAGCGATGTAGTCCAGGTCCAAACCCGCCCGCCAGATACAAGTCTAGCTGCAATGAGCCACTCGACACTTTGTACTCCACAGTATCTTCAAAGTTGTAATGATCATCCTTGTTGGCCTTCAAATAATTACTAAGAATGTTTGTTGGGTTTACGTCGCTAGTCATTTAAAAAGTCTCTAATAGTTTTATTTTTTTTATTTATAATACCGTCTTCTCCAGTCTTTGCACCAATATCATAACTGTGATACTTTGATAAATCAACCCTAAAATTAAAAGCCCTAAATTTTTCATCCAACGCATCTCTTAACTTTTCGCTGACCAGATAAGCAAGGGAGTCGAACTTTTTCCCAAAGCTCACGACATCCATGAACTCCAACGAATAACGCTCACAAAGATCGTTAAGCATTTTCATTTCCCTTGCAAAAAAGGGTCGCCTGCCCTTGTCGGGAACTTCCAGTAATCGAAAAAGAATTTCGCGCTTATTCGGTCCTTTTGTTTTTGGCACTCTCAAACATTAGCTTGCTTAAGATCGTTGTCAACCATCTTCTTAACAAGGTCTAGAAAAGTGCTTTTACGCTCCCAGCCAAGCTCTTTTCTGGCTAAGCTTGAATCGCCAAGCAGGCATTCCACTTCCGCTGGTCTGTAAAATTCAGGATTTATCTCTACGAGGCAATCTTCTCCGTGATAGTATTTTTCATCCACGCCACTACCCACCCAACGGCACTCGCTGCGATGGAATCCAGCAAAATTAAATGCTTCCTCGACAAATTTTCTGATGGTGTGTGTTTCATCGGATGAAATCACATAATCTTTTGGCTGTTCTTGATTCAGCATTTTCCAAACTGCCTCAATCAAGTCTTCCGCATCGCTCCAATCGCGCCTAGCGTCCAAATTTCCCAGTTGAAGTGGAACGATATTTTTACCCGCACGTTGCTCATTGAAAATCCGCGCAACATTTTTTGTTATCTTACGGGTGACAAACTCCTCGCCCCTGCGCGTCCCTTCGTGATTAAAAAGCCACCCCTGAACTGCATACAGATCATAAGAATCCCTCCAAACCTTAACCAAATGCCGCGCAGAACACTTGGAAACCGCGTATGGACTGCGCGGACGCAGTGGAGACTCTTCGTTTTGCGTCTCTGTCACAATGTCCCCAAATTCCTCAGAAGAGCCAGCATTGTAGTATTTACAACTGGGGCAATGCTTTCTAATGGCCTCCAGTTGATACAAAACAGCCATGCAATTCGTTTCCATGTGATTAACTGGCTGTCTCCAACTAACACCAACAAAAGAATTTGCAGCAAAATTGATAAAATAATCAGGTTTTTGTTCAGCTATAACCTGCTCGGTGTTCGCTTGATCGGTGATATCTAGATCAATTAATTTAAAACGAGGATGATCTACAAGGTGCGAAATATTTTCGTGGTTTTTCACACTAAGGCGTCGAATGCCAGCAATAATTGTGTGTTTTGTGTTTTTTAGTAGGTAGTCAGCCATATGACTGCCATCTTGTCCTGTTACGCCTGTTATAATAATTGTCTTCATATTGCTACTGTATTGACCCCTTTTTGCTGAACTACTTGAGTAGCGCATTTATTTGCAAATATTATACTATCCTCCATACTTCCAGTTTCAAGATATTTTGAAACTGTTGCAGCCAAAAAAGTATCACCCGCCCCACAAAGGTCTTTTATCTCTACTTTTTCAACGGGATAAATCTTATTATTAAACCTGCAACCTTTTGCGTTCAATGTAACGATGAGTTTTTTATTGTCCCAATCTGGTCCATCCAAAAAGTCTTTCGAAACTTTATACTCATCTCTATTAATTTTTAAAAATGAGCAATCATTGCAAAATTCACCTATCCTTTTTTTTGTATCTATAAACACAAGAGGGTGATTCTCGCAAATAAACTGTATGTCATCTTTGGTTAAAAAGCCCTTATTGTAATCAGATATGACAACACAATCATAAGGCTCCAGTAGGGATTTGGATAAATCAGAGATCCTTTTAATTCGATCCTCCCCCGAATCCACCCTGATAAACATGTGATTGGTGTCCTTTTCGACAAACCTTCTCTTTTCTGCAAAAAGGTTATTTGTTTTTAAATGCGCTTTAACGCCAAGGGAAATCAAATTTTCATAGACATTTGCCGCCATCCCTCGGTTGTGCTTTTCTTCTGTGGGGACGAAAATAGGCACGGGAGCATCAGGCGCCAGCCTTCTGCAAACCCCATAAACATACACATCCTTGCACGAATCGCCTATGACGAGAACCTTACTCACCCCAACTAATCTCCCAGTCTTTGAATTCTGCTGCTAGGCAATCAATTTTGTAATCTTTTCTGCCACCCGCAGTTTCTTCAACTTTATTTTTGGCCGTATTTCTTATACCATTTAACCCATGCGTTAACTCCAAACTATTACCCTCTTTTATTCCCTTGCGGTAATTTGATTCATTGTGCCAAATATGCAAATTCATTTGAGCCAAAACCACAATAGCGCGAATTGTTTTAGCGTCCAAGGAAATAGAACCGCTCTGCAAAAGCACATCAATGTCATGAATAATATCTCTAATCTCGGCGCTATATTCCTTTTTGTGTTCGGTTATAAAAACTTCCTTCAATTGTGAAATTGAAAGTCGATCAATTAATTCTGAAAGCGTTGGTAAATATTTCCTGTCTGACATTATTTTTTAATATTTTTATCTATCCCTACCATATACTATCGGGTTTTGGTGTGGCCACTCAAATTTCCACTCGGGATCGTGCCACTTAATGGTAAACTGGTTCGCGACATCGTTATATTCCCCATCGAAAGCCAACTTGTAATGAAAGGTGCAGTCATCGCTCAACACAAAGTAAGCGCCACCGCATCCAGCGGGAACCAGCAACTGTTTTCTGTTTTCCGCAGACAGTATGTGCCAGTCCCAAGTTCTATAAGTTGGTGAATCCTCTCGATTATCAGCGACTACATAATAAAACTTACCATAAACGCAGCTAATTAATTTTGTGGTTTTATCATCTCCATGTACGCCTCGAAGCACATTTTTTCTGGAGTGAGCAAACTTGTCCAGCCTCCAATTTAAATCGGGGTATGTTTTGTTATTCCATGTTGTATATATATCGCCGCGAAAATCCTCAAATCTGTCGGGCTGGATTACTTTTACGTCTTCTATCATATTTTTTTCCTCCAATAATTTAATAAATCATCACAAATAGCATTTAGGCCCCTTTCTGGCTCCCAATCAAAATGATCACGGAACTTCGCCGTGCATGGTATCTGTAAAGTTATGTCTGTTGGTCTTAATCTTTGCTTGTCTAATTCTTTTTTAAATGTTTTATTTGATTTGGATATAAGGATATCCAGAGCCTGACCTACGGTGCAGGTTTCATCGCCGCCTATATTGTATACCTCTCCATATCTTTTTTCACCACGCTCGGAACAGAGCCAGTATGCCCTGATTGCGTCATCAATATGATTATAGGTTCTGACAGAATTTAAATTACCGTGCTTAACTACATAAACTCCACTCTTTTCGCCTTTCGCTATCTGATGAGCGAATGACGAAAGGGCAAACTCCTTGCCTCTTCTGGCGCCTTCGTGACTAAACATTCTAGTTGTTATAATCTTTAGGCCATACGCGCTACAGTAATATTGGGACATTAAATCGTGTGCGACTTTTGATATAGAATATGGATTAGCGGCTCTTAGGGGATTGGTTTCCTTAATTGGAAGCTCATCTTTTTCGGGCATTCCATAAACCTCGCTAGTTGACACGCTGACAATGATTGGATCGTAACAGGACTCCTTTATTGATTCGAGCAAATGAGTGGTTCCCACTGTGTTAGTTTGCAGGGTTATTGCAGGCAGCTTAAAGCTAACTTCTGGAAAACTTTGCGCTGCAAAATGAAAAACCTTGTCAGGTTTAGCTATCTCAATAGCCCTTTTAATACTTAACGCATCTAACAAGTCGCCGTCTATAAATTCAAATCGGTCATCATCGATATGATCTACGTTACTTGTGTCCTCCATCCACCTCTTAATGACATAAATCTTATCATTAGTGTGCTTTAAAATAAAATCAATCATGTGGCTCCCGACGAAGCCAGTGCCACCAGTAATCAATATATTTTTAATCTTCATTTACAAAGTCTAAAACCTTATTGTAAATTGAATCAACAGAGAGTCCGTTGTTATTCAAACGATAATTTCTGTCACCATTCTCAAAAATATACCTTTCGGGCAAGGTAATCCTCAACAAATCCTTTTTAACCCCTGCGTCTGACAAACCCTCTAATACTATAGATCCAAAGCCACCCGATGCAGTTTGCTCTTCCACGCAGATAATCTTGTCGTAACCCTCAAAGGTTTTGGCTGTGATTGGATTGGGCTTAAGAACCGACATGTTCATTAGCGTGACCTCATGATTGGAATCGTCCATAATCTTTATCCATGTATCCAAACACCTGCCGAGCATGTAGCCGTAGGAAACAATTACAGATTTTGTTTTATCACTTTTTAGGGCGTTATTGAATAACCCGCCCTTAACAGTGCTTATTCCAGTAGTGTTGGTTTTATCAAGCGCATCAAACCTTTGGTCATAATGGCGCTCTAAGCGAACGTATCGTAATCTTTGGTTGTTGTAGGACTCCTCAACCAGTTTTTCGGTAGCTGTAACGCTGGCGGGGCAATTTATCTCAATCCCCAACAATGACCTCATGTAAGCGATATCATCATTCGTCTCATGCGCGGGTCCAGCAGGCGCATAACCTAGCGCTACACCATTCGCCAACAATGTAATTGGGTTATCGGCCATTGCACAGGAATATCTAATCTGCTCAAAACATCTAGCTGACCAAGCTGCCATAAAATACACATAAACCTTTTTGCCACAAGCTGCCAAGCCTGCCGCTAAATTAATACTATGTTGTTCTGAAATGCCCGTCCAAATAAACTGGTCGGGCAACTCCTCTCTCCACTGGTCCAAAGCAGCGGCACCCATGTCAATGCTAATCAAAATAACATCCTTGTCCTTTTGCGCTATTTTGAATAAGTTGCCTATAAAGGCATCTCTTTGGTTCGTGTAGTCGCTTGGTCTATTCCAATTATTTTCCATTATGATAAGTCCTCCAATCCTTGTTTAATTAATTCTTCGCCCTTAGGGACAATTGTGTGATATTTCCACTTGCCTTCCATGTAACTGACGCCCTTGCCCTTAATTGTGTTTGCTATAACCACTTGAGGACTATCCGCTGAAAATACCCGTCTTAACTCCGTGTAATCGTGTCCATCAATACATTCAGCCTCTCCCACAAAGGATTTAAATTTGTCATCCAAAGGGTTCAATTTTAACATCTTTTCGGTATCCCCTATTGTCCCCAAGCCGTTTCTATCTACTATTATTCTTAAATTTTTTAAGTTGTGGTGATTGATGAACATTAGACTCTCCCAAACCGAACCCTCGTACAGTTCTGCGTCCCCCATAATCAAATAAATATTTTTATCTCTGTTCGCAAGGGCAACACCCGAAGCGTAACCTATACCGTTGCCCAAAGAGCCGCCTACAAAATGACAACCTGGAATCGAAGAGTCTGAGTGTAACCTTAAAATTCCCTCTGGCCTACAGTACTTTTCAAGCTCATCTTTGGGAAAGTATCCAAAATCGGCCAGTATTGGATAAATCGAAGGGGAGCCATGAGCTTTGCCGAAAATTACCAAGTCTTCTTCGTGATTAAATTTTGTTTTTTTATCATAAAACAAGGAAACTAGAATATCCACAGGAGACAAAGAACTGTGCAAATGGCCAATTCCGTCCATTGTCTTAAATGTGAAGATAGCCTTGCGAACTGATTTAGCTATTTTTTCTAATTCACTATTAGTCATATCAATCTCCTAATATTTTTCTTTTTAATTTAATTTTAGTGTTCTCCAATATATTGCTTACCGCCAAGTCTCCATACTCTTGCTTCACCTTTTCTAGAAACTTAGGATTGGTATGATACTTTAGATAAGCCTCATCTCTAAATTTCAATATCTGCTCGGGACTTAATTCATCGGTGGGTAAAGGTTGTGTGTTGTAAGCGTGAAAGGAATACCCAGCATAATCTTCGGGCAACTTAAAGCCCCGCTCAACGGCATCTTTGTAGACTTGACTTCCTGGGAGAGGCATAACCGCATAAGCATTCCAAGCAATGGTATTCATTTCTAAGCTTAAGTCTAATGTTTTTTGCATTGTCTCCATAGTGTCACCAGTCAACCCAAACAAATAGTTGGCTATAATTCCAATATCGGCATCATGCACCTGCTGCACAACTTTTGTAATGTCCACATCTTCAAATTTACCTTTAGAGACTTCCAGCCTAACATTTTTATCGGCGCTCTCAATTCCTAAGCATAGCCATTTTATACCAGCTTCTCTTAAAAGCTTTAAGGTTTCTGGTCTACGCACAGTATCAACCCTTGAATAAGCCCACATGCGGAGATTTTTAGAGTATTCTCTTTCGGCCAGCATCTTCACCAGTGGTATATAATACTTTGGATTCAGCAAAAACATCTCGTCAGCGATCCTGATCGTTTCGACGCCCATTTCTGCCAACTTATCAAACTCGTTGATGATAAACTCGGGCGACCAGAATCTCATTTTACTATAATTCGCTGCCACGCCGATTTCCTCTAGGTCGTCCCTGTTTAAAATATTAATCATACAAAAATCGCAACCGAACTTGCACCCTAGCGATGTATACAGTGCAGCATAGGGTGTCCTCTTGTCGTGATCATATTCACCATGCCAAAGTGGCGACCTGTATAAATCCAAAGGTCTGTCCCTGTAGGGTAATAGATCCCAAGCATACCCAGGAAGATCAATGTCCATTCTTTCCTGCGGAACCAACTTTTCTGGCTGCGTTAAAAATGGCTTACCGTCTTTAATGAAGCCTATACCCTTAATTTTCTGCAACTCACTTGTGTCAAAGAAATCATTTAGCTTTAGAAGATTCCATAGGGCGTAAACACCCTCGTTTGTGAAGATTATATCGATGTTTGGCTCTTCTTCTAGGACCTTGTAGGGCAACGCTTGCATATATGAACCCACAAATGCAACTGGAATATTAACGCCAGCCTCTTTAAGTGAATTAGCGAGCTTAACGGCGCCGCTCATGTTGGTCGTACCCGCATTTACATTTTCGCCATAAACACATACTGTGATTAGTCTTGGATTTAACTCTTGTATTCTTTCTTGGGCTTGCTGACGAGAAAGACCTTCTGCTACAATATCTAAAATGCCAACCTCATAACCCTGAGATCGACATGACTCTGCCAACAGTAATGCCCAATATGGGGTTCCTATGCCCGCGTAAGAGACCGATAAGTCTTGAAATACATCCTCTGCACCGCCTGGATTTATAAGTAAAACGTCCATTTTAATTTTTGCTTATTGCGTTGAATAAATGCTTGGTTGTGTAGTTGTTAATTGCTTTTTGGTAAGCAGCCTCGGTGATGTGTTCGTATTTTTCCCAATTTTTGGTTATTTCATCAACCTTCTCTTCTAGATCTTTCTTGTCATCGTAATAAATAAACTCTTTTTCTGGCTCAAAGAATTCCTCCACCACATTCCATGGGTCCCTAAGAATTAGGAG
>Ga0208919_1001608_pt1 | contig 12720 bp, 14 predicted proteins | sample 4_EtaG_FD_184076 | JGI IMG/M metagenome (GOLD analysis project Ga0208919, IMG submission 184076) | Marine viral communities from the Subarctic Pacific Ocean - 4_ETSP_OMZ_AT15127 metaG (SPAdes) (version 3) | ecosystem: Environmental > Aquatic > Marine > Oceanic | place: Pacific Ocean | collected...
CATTTGCATGTTCTTGGTCCAATGCTGCAATATCTGCATCAATCAACATCTGTGTTTTCTTCATAGATGCATCAGCTGCATCTTCAGTTTGTTTCATATCAAAAGCTTTATCGATTGCAGCTCTGTTTATCGCTGCTTTTGTATCACCTCTTTGTGCAACACCTGTTTGAAATTGTTTAAATGGTTCTTGAGCCGCCATCCCTGCTGTTTGAAATATGTTTCCACCTGGAGTTTGTGATACTAAATTTAAACCAAACTGTGTTAAAAATCCTGGTAGTGTACCAGCTGCAAGTGGTGACTGTGTTGGCATCGCACCCATTCTTGCATAAGTTGCTTTTACATCTCTAACAAAAGGATCTAAACCTTGAGTAACTCTATTACCATTTTCATATTGTTTTCTTGGTTGATCTAGTCCTGATGTAATACCAGTTCCTGCAGAACCACCTATTCTAAACATTGGTCTACTTAATACTCTTTTCATTATTTTCTTCCTAAATATAGACCTGCAAGTGTTGTACCGATACCTAAAGCTGTTTGTAATGGTGTTGGGTTAGGTGTGAATGTTTGTGTAGTTGTACCTGGATAACCACCCATCAATCCTGTAACTTGAGCACCATATCTAGCTAAGTTTTCTTGTGGTAACATTGCAGCTTGTCTGTTTGCTTCTCTTGTTGCATCTGCCTGTGCTTGAGCTTGCGCTTGGTTTATTGCGCCCAATGAACCTAAACGTCCTATATTAGTTCCTAAAATTCCTTCTTGTGCTTGACCTAAACCTACTTGTTGTCCACCTAGTCCAGATCTAAACGCACCTAAACCTTGTTGAGCTTGTGATATACCAAACCTATTTTGTATATCTTGTTGTCTAGCTCCTTGTGCTTGTTGAAACGCTTGTTGTCTTAATCCTGCATCCAACAATGCTCTTTCTCTCGCTGCCCCTGTGCCAAACTCTGCGAGTTGCACTCCCGCTCGACTACTGCCAAGCGCACCCAAAGCTGCCTGTTGATCTCGTATACTTTGTTCTTGTATAGCTCTGTTACGATCAAATTCTGCTAATGTTGCATCAATCACTTGTGATTGATAAGGGGACATAAATTGAGATACATCTTGTTGAAAAGCTTGTGCTCCTGTTCCTATTGCTCCTAGTCCTGATTCAGCTGCTCCTGCTAATCTTGCTGCTTCACCTGCTTGTGTTTGTGCTGCTGTTAAAAAAGGTTGAAACGATGCAAGGCCAGACGTTCCTGCTTGATCAGACGCTAATCTTTGTGCTTCTGTTTGTAAAGCATCTTGTCCTGCAACTGTTGGGGCAAGTCCTGCTATACTTTGTTTTCTAATATCAAATTCTTGTGCAGCTTGTTGTCTTGCTGCAAAATCTTCAGCTGACTCACCTGCTAATTGTGTTATACCACCTGTTCCAGGTGCAACTGTTGGTCGACCAGATTGTGCTATTAATTGAGTTCCTAGATCTGTTCCTAGTTGCTCTATAAATTTTGGTGGCAGTTGTCGTGTTTCTGTAATGGCCATTATAATACTTCCTCTAGTCTTTGTGATGTTTGAAACATTTTACGTGCGCCATCTAAGCCTTGCGATTCCTCAGATACTTCACCTCCGGCTTCAAGGTTTTTCATCATGTTATACATGACTTCTGCGCCTTTGTCTATATCTCCCTCACCAGCATTTCTTACAGCATCAGCTGTAAATACAAATTCATTTTTAGATAGTCTGGCAGGCACATCGTCGGCTCTTTCCATTCTACCCATGTCTACAAAACCACCTGTTTCTCTGTAGTCTTTTTCTTTACCATCCATATCTAATAATGGCATGGTCTTCTTGGCCACTGGTTCTGGTCTACCACCATCAGCTAAAAAAGCTGTTCCCATGTAATTTCTGTAATTTTTTCTTATATCAGGTATAGACGCCGGTAATTGTCCTCCAACGTTTCTTTGTGCTAAAAATTGTTGATACTCTTCATCACTATTATCATCTTGAAACAGTAATGGCGCTAATGTTAAACCTGCTCCAAGAGCAAGTTTGCCTCCATCTGATGTTAAAAAAGGTAGAGCTTTATCTTGCACAAAATCTGATTGAAATAATCGACCTAATCCGGTTCTACTAAAAAATTTTCCAAACCCTTTTGTCCCTGCTTTTGCTTCTCCAAAAGGAATAAGACTAGTTAAAGCTGCTGCACCGATTGGTGATTTAACAATTTTCTTTAATCCTCTTGTAACTTTCTTTACAAGTTTACCTAATTTGTATCCTTGTCTAGCTTGTTCAAGATCCATGATCCCACCTTCTTTTGCAAAGGCCCTTGCTTTACCTCTTTCTAATAATGCTTGTTGTATTGCGGATAAATTTTCATCTTCTATAAGATCTTCTTGATAAGGTGTTTCCGCTATCATTTCTGTAGGTGGTATTATTTGTTGTGGTCCATCGTCTCCCCCACCTGTTGGTATTGTTGGTTCTTTTATAGTTGGAACTACAAAACCATAATCAGCTCCCGTATACCCATCTGTTAAACCTGTTTCGTAATCAATTCCAACTGCTTCGTTTAATTTTTTATCTTGATATTCATCAAATGCTTTTCTAGCAATAAAACCTAATGGATTAGTTAAAAAACTTCCTGCTTGATATACTCCTGATAAAATTTTATTTGGTGTTTTTCTAGTCCTAACAGTGCTTCCATTAGGAAGCGTTACTGTTTTCATTTTTGGATCTTTAATGTTTTCAGCTATTTGTTTTCTTACTTCTGCTGCAGCTTCTAATTCAGATCTTGAAGGAGCGCCTGTTGATGGTCCCTCACCTCTTTCGGCTGCTGTTGAAACATTACCTTGACCAATACTTTTTGATTGCCCACTAGCACTCCTGTACGCAGCATCACCACGATATCCAGGTCTTTTTTTACCTTCCATCGGTGGGTTTACGAGTTGTTTGTATTGCTGTGCGTTTGTAATGGCCATTGTTCTATTCTATTTTGTTTCTCCAAATAAATCAAGGCTAGGCATGATAACCCTGACGTCTTTTCGTATGTCAGACTCTGGTATTCCCTTTGATTTCCAGTCATTATCATCCTTATATACTTCACCTGTTTTCATATTTGTTATTGTTGTTATAACTTCTTTTGGTTCTATTATTGGTATGTCTTTCATTATGTTGTTATCTCCTTCTTAATGTTTAGATAGCTAACTGCTACATCAAATGAATCTGTGTTACTTGATAGCACAGTTAGAGTATTACCACCCTCAACTACTAAAGGTTGAGTAAGTAATTCTGTTGTTACATTAGCAGTCAAAGCCGCTGATTTTATAGTCGTTATACTATTGTTTGTAACTGTGATTGTTGGTGTGCCAGCTGATGTTACTAGTATAGATTTAATTACATACGTTTCACTTACCAAAGGATTGCCTGTTCCAAAAGGATTTATGGCACTTCCTGATGTGCTATTGTCTGTTCCTACAAATTTATATTGATTAGCCATTAGTTAATAAAAAAGTTAAATGCTTCAATTTCATCTTTCAATTCTTCTTGAAACGTTGAGTTTAATTTTTCTACAATCGCATCAAGATCTCTTACTTGAGCTTCTGCGGTTTCTACATCATATTCGTTTGATGGTCTAGTTATTACCTGTACAATTTTTGCCATTACCTACGTCCATCTGGTTGTGTATCTAATCTAAAAGTTCCTAATTTCCAACTTTGATTAGTTGTTGTGTTTGCTATTTTTAATGCGATTGCTCTTGCCCTTGCTCGTGTATCTACTTTTTGTGTAGATGATGAAACTGTAAAAGGACCTAAAGCAGACCCTGATTGAGTATCATTAGGGTAGTTTCTTAATTGTAACGTGACTTGTGTATTACCAGTCTGAGATATAAAATCAGGTATGAATCTTCTTATCTTCATTATAAATTCACCATCTCCTCTAAATGTTGCAACACCTGTTGACTGTCCAGTGGCTGACGCTCTTTGTTGTGTGATATCAAAATCTCCTGATTCAATACTTGCAACAATAGCTGTGGTTGCACCACCTTGAACTTGATCGGTCCCTGTTTCATGTTCATAGTATATTGTTCTACCTTCTGTGTTTCCTACAACATCAAAAGATGAATCGTTACCTGCAGTGTATTCTAAAGCGTGTGGGCTTCCAAATACTGCAGAGTCTTCCCACATAGTTCTAGCTAATGATCCAACAGTCCATACTGGTCTTTGTGGTGATGAATCAAAATAATTATATGTAACTTGTCTATTAACAACAGAAGATCCAGTTGTTGGATAAAACCATATTACCTCACCAAAAAGATTATTTAGTCCAGCAGATACCATTTGATTACCAGACTCTAGATTTATATTATCATAAACAAAATCTTCTACTAAACAAGGTAGTGATTCTAACTTACCAGCATATCTAAAGAAACCATTTTCTGACATCCAATACGCGGCACCATCAACTTCTACACATGCATTCTGTCCAACAAGTCCACAGTTAGTTCCAACCTGTGCGAAAGCAAACGTAAATGGTTGACCAACAAAACGTTGTGTAAATAACGCTGTATCTGTCCAAACATAGATGGCATCTCTACCTCTTATAGCTCCTCTGATCTGTGATCCGTCGGCCAGTCTTTGTGTACCAGCTGTATTAGTTGCTGTAGGCACATATGTATTTATATCTTCTTGATCTGAGAATCTTACAAACATATTATCTTGTGTAGACGTATCTCCGATAGTTGTCTCAGTTCCAAAGAATACCAAGTGACGATCCGGTGTGGATACCAACATATGTCTTGATGCAGTTGGTGCACCAGATATAATTGTAGCTCTAATATTTTCTGCATTTGATGCAGCAGAGTTCCATTCAAAAACAGCACTATCGTGAATTAAACAAATTGCTTTATCACCAAAATTATCAAGTGACCACATACCAGGCTCAAGAACTAAATCACCTGACGCTGCTTCACCCCACGCTACAAAATTAGTTGTGCTTGTAACCGTATCACCTGCACCATGAGATGAAGGTGAAGTGCCTCTTACATCTCTTGTAACACCTGTTAGTTCATTAGATGCACTTATCCCTGTGTAGGATATTTCTTCTGTTCCTATTTTTATAAAGTTTGTACCTGTGTTTGGAAACTGTGATACATCTGCTAATATGATACCTGTTGTAGTTGAAGAATTAATAGCACCAGACAAAGTTGTTACTGGTTCACCCGCAACTTCACCACCCCATGATCCAAGAGACCAACCAAAACCTTTTGCTTGTACTGCTGGCCCTACAGGATAGTAATGTTGTACTCTAATACCGCCTGATGTTGTTGCACCAGAACCTGACTCATTTGATGGCATTGTAATCGTAACAGTTGTGCTTGATGGCACAGTCGTAACCATAAATTTTTTATCATTAAAATCGGTAGATGAATAATTAGAATTAGTTATCGTACTAAAATTATCTAATAAAATTATATCTTGTTCACTTATATTATGTGGAGAACTAAAAGTTATTGTAACAGTTGATGATCCGTTGGTCGTGCTGAATGCACTAGTAAGCGTTGTTGTAGATTTGATGGGATGTATGTCATAAAATACACCACCTGAATATGCATATAAAATTCTGTTTGTGCCAATGATTGCATATTTTCTAGCTTTACTATTTACAAAATGATGAAGACCACGACCTGCACCAGTAAGAGCATCATCTCCTAGTTGTTTCCAACCACCTATTTTTTCAGGTGTGCCATATCTAAACCTAACATTATCACAATCAATCCACTGACCCTCTGCTCCTGTAGGTGTGATTTGTTTGTTGATACCTGGCTGAAAACCTATCTTTTGTAGCATAATAAATCCATTTATAGCAAATTTATTACTTATTTAACAGAATAAAAGCACGGGGGTGTGGTGTGGTGGTGCCCCCGTACAAGTCTATTTTATAGACTATTTTTTAGAATTAGTCAACTTAGATCCTTTAAACCAAGCCGGTAAGCCTATTAAAGGTCTTTTGTCCAATGCATTTTCTTTTGCCATTTTAGTTCCTGCTTTATTGTAATGTAAAAATACTTGACCACAATCTTTACCTGTAAATTCTTCTCGCCAATGTTCTAAATCACAACCAGAATAAATTAACATATCACCTGGTTTAAGATCTACTTTAATACCTGCTTGACCTTGTTTACCTGTTGGATCAAGATAAATAGGCCATGGGTCACCACCTAGATTTAATGTAGTAGATATCTCACAAGAATATCTATCCTTGTGTCTAGCAAGCACATCTCCGTTTTTATATATTCTTGCATAAGAATATGTTTCATTTAATTTTAATCCTGTATGTTTTTCCATTACTGGTTTTACTTCTTGTAATAAAGTTTCCATGGCAATATCAGAATAATGTGAATAAGTATTTGGCACTTGTTCATCATTCCATATACCCCAGTATTCTGTAAAGGGTGAAACATACCTTGAATCAAATAATACTCTTGCAACATTTCTTTTGTTTTGAAAATATTTGTATACAAAGTTAGCTAACTCTTTTGAGATAGCTCCTTTTAAAACACTATATTTATTTTTCTTAAACGACATTTAATACTCCTTTTGGTATTGCTTGGCAGTTCCAATGTATAAATCTAAATGGACTATAACCCATATCTACAATGTACTGATGAGGTAAGTATGATGGAAAGAATATCATTCTACCTGGTTTGACTTTATAATTAATTGCTGATGATGCATAAGTTACTTTTGTTTTATCTTTTTCTGGTAAAAGATTCATAAGATTTCCAGGTCTTGGGTCTTCAAATAATGGCATGGATGTAGACTCACTTGCTTTTAAAAAATAAAAACCAGATATATGGCCATTCCAATGAGTATGTAAAGTGTGGTGTCCACCACCTTTTTTAGCAAACTCCTGTACCCACATTTCTGTAGTAAATACTTGATAATTAGTTAAATCAAATCCCATTTCATCTAATAAATTATGTGCTGTAGCACCTACATAATTTTGTAATTCTATAAAGTCAGGATCATTAATTAAAGATGTAGAATGAAACACGTGACCCATATCCCCTTTGTCACCAAACTTTTTATTGCGTTTATCAATAGTTGGTTTTAAATTTTTCTGTGATATTTTGATATATTTATCAGATGCCTTATTTAATTTATTTACAAATCTAGGTTGATCTGCCCACCATATAGGACATTTAAAATACTCTTCTAAAGTTAACTGTTTAGGATACTGTATATTTTCTTTTTTCTTTTTCATATCTGTTTTTAAAAATAGTTAAAGTTAATAGTTATTCTTCTTTTTTTATCATCACATAAACTACTTGAATGTAAAATACTTGGGTCAAATAATATAGCTCTATTTGCTTTTGGTGTTATAGTTTCATTTTCAAAATAAGTGCATCCGTTGTTATCATTTATATATAATAAACAACCTTTGTGGTTAAAAGTATAATCGGCATGTGGTTTATTTTTTTGTTTTTTATCCACTGTAAAATAACTATTTGCTTTTATTCTTATAATACTTTTACATTTTAATTTTTCTATAGTTGATAACCACATATTAAACCAATCACTTTTAATACCTGGTTGTCTATAAAAAATATGTGTAAGATAAAAATTATTTTTATCATCACTATCGGTTATACCGTCATTATAGTACCAAGGAAAACTATCTCCCATAATATTATCACTAAGTTTATTAAACTCGTCTTTTTCTAAAAAATTATCTATTATTTGTATGGCCATCCTAAGTTCCATATTACTAAACTGTTTCTTTCTCCACTTTTAACTGGGCATACTCTATGCCATACAAATGAGGGAAACACAACTAAAGATCCTTTAGGCAATATCTCTTTACATTTTATAACATTTCTTTTTTTATCAGGATCCAAATTTCTAAGATCAAATTCTAGTTCCCCACCTTTATAATCTTTTGGATCAGATAAAGTAACTGTAACAGATAGTTTTCTAATTTTACCATGTGATGGATCATTAGCTTCTCTTTGATATGGTTTATCCCAACTATCACAATGCCAATCGTAATATTGACCTTTTTTATATTTTGTAAATTGACAAGATTCAGAAAAACTCCATTCAAAATTCCAACCTGCATTTGTATTTGCACCATGAATATATGGTTGTATTTCTTTATATATCCACCTATCATTCATCCAAACAATATTAGAATCTCTTTTTCTTTTTAAATCTTTTATTTGTTTTTGATTTAATTTTTTACCATCACCATAACCACCAGTAATTGCCATTTGATCTTGAAGTTGTTGACCATACTTTACAATGTCATCACATATACGAGAAGGTATAGCTGATTGGAAATACCAATAATAGTTTGTTAAATTCATATGTCTTTATGAACTTAATATAACATTTATTATGAAACTGTCAATGTACCTGAAGCTGTAAACTTAGCTAATTTATCTCCACCAGGGTGAGTTGAAATTGTTGCGGACGGACTTGGGTTAGCACTAAATGTAACTGCGCTTGGTCCTCTAACAATAACTATACCTGGACCACCAGCTGCACCTATTGATTGTCCACCAGGGGCTGGTGTATTTCCTATACCAGCTCCACCACCTCCACCACCAGTGTTGTTTGTACCAGCGACTGAAGTTCCAGGTGCACCTGCACCTTTTCCACCACCACCAGCTCCTCCGTCACCACCGGCTCCACACGCTCTCTTACCACCACCTCCACCGCCAGCATATGTTGTAGATGGTCCTAAAATATCGTTTGGTGCTCCAGCTCCACCTGTTCCTCCTTTTCCACCTGTTGGTCCATTAGTTCCACTACCAGTTGCACCACCTCCACCACCACCTGCAAAGTTAGCAGAGTTTGGACTAGAAGTACAACCTGTTCCACCTGGGTTACCTTGAGGCGGGTCTGTTGGCGGGTTATTCCCTGCACCTGCAGTGCCTGTATATCCTGGTGGATAAAATTCTGTTCCCACTGCACTTCCTCCACCACCTGATCCACCAGATTGTGCTACAGAAGTTTGTCCACCTCCACCACCTCCTCCAGCAGCTGTTATTGAATCAATAGTTGATACAGTTCCACATCCACCTGTTGCACCAGCGTTACCTGGAGTACTAGCGTTTGTTCCTGCACCGCCACCACCAACTGTGATTGTGAAATCTCCTTTTGATATTTCTAAAGCACTACCTTGTAAAGGCGAAGGACCATATCCAGAGGCACGATATCCTCCAGCTCCTCCTCCACCACCAGAAGATCCTGAATCAGCAGATCCACCACCTCCACCACCAGCGACTACTAAGTAGTCAAGTGATATTAAAAATTGTGGCCATGTTCCCTGTTGCTTGGCTTTTAATTGACTTTGCAATGACCACACACCACTTGCTTTACTTAATTCTTTTATGATTGCTATACCAGGGCCACCATTTGCTCCAGCAGCGTATGTTCCTGTTGGGCCTGTTAATCCTCCACCACCTGCTCCACCACCCGTATTAGTTGATCCAGCTGCTCCGGCATTACCTCCACCACCACCACCGGCTCCACCACCTCCTGGTGTTCCAGGTGTATTAGAAGCACAGAATCCACCACCTGATCCACCTCCTGCATAAACTCCTGAATTAGGTGCTCCTGGATAATCTGGACTAACATCTAAACCATTTCCACCAGCTCCTCCAGTTCCACTTGGTGCATTAGAGCCAGCTGATCCAGCTCCACCTCCACCACCAGCTCCAGACGATGCTGGTCCATTAGAAAATCCACCATCGTTTCCTTGAGGGGGAGATACGGGTGGGGTATTTCCTGTACCTGCAATTCTTGTTCCAGAGTTAGGTCCTTGGTCTGCTCCTCCACCTCCAGAGCCTCCAGATAATCCTGAACCGTTACCACCGCCAGGATTTGGTGAAGGTGCATTAACACCTACTCCTGCTCCACCTCCTGCTGATGTAATTTTTGTTGTTCCTTCTGAACCACTTGGATTAAAAATTGAGCTACTACCATTAGCTCCAGTTTTACCTGAGTTACCTGATGGATCAGCTGGAGTTGGTTGTTGTCCAGCTCCACCTCCACCTACTGTTAAAGTATAAGGAGACCCTCCACAAACTGGAACTTCCACGTTTCTTAAACCACCAGCTCCACCACCACCTGATCCTCCAGCAGAACCTCCACCACCTGCAACAACTAAAACTTTTGCAAGTCTAGTACCTGGTTGTGTGGTTACTGAACCTGTAGATGTTTTAATAGTCTGAGTACACTTTCCAAACGAAGTTCTATTCGTCTTTCCAATTACTCCACCGTTTTGATTACCGCTGCCTCTAGGCATTTAAGTATCCTCCTATTCGGACACCCAAGTTGTGCCATTCCAATTATAAATTGTTTTTGGATCTGAAGTGTCGTTTGATTTAGCTGCTTCCCAACCTTTTGTGTTGTCAGCTTGATATTTTGAATCGTTCCATCTAATATAGTACCACCAAACAGACCCTTGATTACCATCATCTAAAACTGTTGGATAAGCTATAGGTGCTTGCCAATCGTCATTTTCATCTAATGACCATGATGCGTAAGGTTGTTTTCCTAAAAATTTATCTTTTACAGGATCATATATCATTCCGATACCTGCGTATTGTTTTCTAAAATTATTATTGTAAGAAGTTTGTTTCCAGATTCCACCTTTAAAAAAATTAATACACCATGTTTCTCCATCGACGTGCATGTCTGAAGGAACTACATCGTTTGCTACGACTACTACTCTTTCTACAACTTGATGTGTATCAGAGGTAAAACCTGTTGGATCTACTTTTGTTTTTAATTCTGCAAAATGTGCCATGTTATTACTCCTTAATTTTATATTTATAAAACATCATCTTTAAAATGTCTATCAATTAATTTGTCCAATTTCCGTCTTTAACGTTTTCAAGAACTTCATTCATGCTCCATATACCAGGCGCACTTTTAACTGCAGGTTCTTTAACAACAATAATACCAGATCCACCAGACGCAGCATTTTTATTACCACCTGCTGGGTGATGAGCTGAACCACCTGCACCGCCACCTGTATTATCAGTGCCATTTTGAGCTGCCGTGCATATAGGAGTGGGTCGGCCCGCTCCATTACCGCCGCCTCCAGGTCCACCTAATCCACCTTCATTAGCTGCACCTCCTACACCGCCACCACCACCACCTGCGTAAGTTACTGGAGATCCTGTTATTGAATTTGCTGTACCGTTACCTCCAGAAGCACCATTACCACTATTTGCAAAACTACCGTTACTACCAGAGCCTCCGCCACCACCTTGGCCACCTTGATTTCTTTGAGCACCACCACCATTATTACCTTGAGAAGGGTTTGTAGGAGGAGTATTACCTGAACCCCCATCATTATTTCCTGGAGATTCAAAACCTTCTGCTCCAGCTCCACCACCTGAACCACCGTTACCACCGTTATCCCAATTACCACCTCCACCACCAGTTGAAGTTATTGATATAGGTGTACATACAAAAGCTACTGAATTTCCTCCTGCACCACCAGTAGATTGAGGATTAGGATTAGCTGCTCCCGCTCCACCCACTGTCATTGTATAACCTGTAGAACCAGATACTGAAATGCAAGCTCCTGTTCTATAACCACCAGCGCCACCGCCACCACTACCATTGTAAGAAGTTCCGCCTCCACCACCTACTACAAGAGCTTCAACAGTAGTTGTTAATGATCCTGTTGTGAAAGTTCCACTAGATGTAAATGATGTAACTTTTTGATCTTGAATTTCAGGGTCGTTGACTGGTCCTATTATTCCGCCATTTGCCATAGCCTATAGTACCTCCTACGCGTCGTCTATAACTTCATATGAAACATAAAGTGTTAAGTCTGAATTTGCACTTGCTCCACCTTCTAATACATCACCCTCTTCTAGATAGATAGGTGTATCTGCTAAAACTAAAACCGCATCAGCTGGAACTGAAACAGTGTTAGCTATTTTAAAAAGTGCTCCAGACACAGATGATCCTGTTGCTGCTGAAGTTCTTGTTGCTTTATCAATTCCTACAGTTACATCGGCTGCATTTGTTCCGTCGATATTTGCAACTGTCATTCTATTAATTTTTACTAATTTATTTGATGCCACAGTTATTAAAGCTGTGGTAGTAGTCGTATCTAGTTGAAAGCCTTGCGACTCACCTATAATCGATGTTACGTTTACTATATTTGGTGCTGCCATAATTTACTCCTTTTATCCGAAAACGATTGCCATTGCAATAGCTTTTCCTGTTGTTGCTGGTGAAGAATCAAAGGTTAATTGACCAACTGCTGTAGCCCCTGATCCTGTAATACTATCTACCTTTAAAAACGTACCTGCTGTTATATTTGATGTAGGAAACTTAATTGTGTAGCTCTGTGCAGCGCTATGTGGAGGTGATTGTAGTTGAATTCCGTGGCTGTTACTTTCACAGTTAAGTTGCACAGTTCCTGGGTTTGTAGCACCCATAACTTCTATATTACCAGTGGCTTTTGGTCTTAATCTTAAACTAATATTTGTATCATCTCCAACTGCACCAATTTGTGCACCAGCACCTGTTGCAGCATTTGTAATATCTATGTGGTTGACTGCAGAACTAGTTGTTTCAAAAATTAACTGTTCTGCTCCATTTTCATCTCTGATACCATGAGCATCATCAAAGTCTATCATGAAAGAGTTTGTATCTAAATTACCACCTAATTGTGGTGATGTATCATCTACAACATCTCCTCCAAACTGTTGCA
>Ga0208919_1001613_pt1 | contig 12697 bp, 19 predicted proteins | sample 4_EtaG_FD_184076 | JGI IMG/M metagenome (GOLD analysis project Ga0208919, IMG submission 184076) | Marine viral communities from the Subarctic Pacific Ocean - 4_ETSP_OMZ_AT15127 metaG (SPAdes) (version 3) | ecosystem: Environmental > Aquatic > Marine > Oceanic | place: Pacific Ocean | collected...
GCCTTATTGATCGGGTACGCGCCGTAGATAATCAGACGATTCGGCAAGACGTACTTTTGAAAACCCTGTTAGGCGTTCCTAATTTGATTGACCACGAAAAGATCGCCAAGGCAGAACGGGATGACCAACGGAAGGATTGAGTCTGCCAAATATCGTCTAAAACAGGTCGTCGTCATCGGCGTTTTGTATTACCTGGTTGTTGGAAATTTTGATCGCATTTGGCCCTCTGAACTTGTTCATGACTTCGGCAACCCCAGCTTCAGTGGCATAGGTCTGTCGGCTCATTACCTCACCATCGATGAGCAGGAGCGGTCCCGTGCTGAGAAGATTGCGTCGGACCTTCAGGATGAGTTGGATGAGATCGCACGAGAGGCAGACAACACAGTCTTGGCACGTTTCGTACGGAACCTTGAGTCCCGTATCTATTCCACGTTGGCTAAAGACCTTAGTGAATCGCTGTTTAACTATGACGGTATCCCTTCGGCAGAGAACCCCATCGTGGGAGAGATCAACCTAGAAGGGAATATCCTTCGCTGGATTAACGATGGCGCTACGATCACGCTTATCATTGAAGAGTGGTTTGATGGTGAACTTATCGCTACCACAGAAATTGTGATTCCCGTAGGTAACTTCGGTGGCTGCTGGACTGAGTGTGACAGTGGTGATGAATGAAAGTCTTACTGCTCATCGTTGGGGCTTTATTGCTTAACGGCTGCGCGGCCCTTGTGGGCGCTGGTTCTGGTCTAGCTAAACAGCCCAAGGGTCCAGAGATTGTCCCCAGTTCGGCCCACCAATTGCTTAATTTGCCGCCCCCTAATACCAAGGCGGTGGTGGCTGTGTATAACTTCACCGATAAGACAGGGCAGCGTAAGACCATCGACAACCTTGCTTCTTTCAGCACAGCGGTAACGCAGGGCGGTGATGACATTCTGATTGAAGCTTTACGAGATGCCGGTAGAGGTAACTGGTTCGCGGTAGTAGAGAGAGCTGGTTTAGATGGCTTAACGAGAGAACGCCAACTCATCAAGAACACACGGGATATGTACGAGGGCGAAGGAGCCAATCGCCTCAAGCCCTTGCTGTATGCGGGATTGATCCTGGATGGTGGCATCGTTGGCTATGACACCAACCTAAGAACGGGTGGTGCAGGAGCAAGAACGCTGGGTATTGGGATGAAACACCAGTACCGGGAAGATAAAGTTACCGTGGTATTACGTGCAATTCTTGTGCAAACGGGTGAAGTTTTGCTAAACGTCACGGCGACAAAGACGATATTATCCACAGGTGGTGGTACAGATTTTTTCAAATTCTATGAATTAGGGACGCAGTTAGTAGAAGCTGAAAGTGGTAGCACAGAAAACGAGGCAGGAACTCACGCAGTAAGAGTAGCCATAGAAGCCGCTGTGTATGGTCTGGTGATCCAAGGACTTGAGAGGCAAGTCTGGGATTTTCCTTACGAGGCATTAACGGAGGTAGACGATGAAGAGACTTCTTAGCGTAGGGGTGCTGTTGCTCGCGCTGACTTCCTTTGCTGGAAACAATGACATTTACCTAACCCAAACAGGGACGGGGCTCACCCTAACTATTGACCAGATCGGTGCTACAAACAAAATCGGTACCTCGCAAGCTAGGGTTACGTTGAGCGGTACATCGATGACCGTTGACTTAGATCAGATCGGTGATACCAACACGTTTGCGGCGACTATTGCTCAAGGTAACAGCAGTAGCTGGACGTACAAAGCCACGGGTGACAGCAACACGGCAGCGATTACAGTAGGTGGTACAGGCGATTCCGCATCGACGGACTTCGACTTTGAAGCCACGGGTGACAGCAATGTGCTGACCTTCACGCAGGGTGACTCCGCTACAGCCACGAGTGGTAATCAAGACTTCGTGGTCACAGGGACGTCGAACAACATCAACGCCAAATGTAATGTTGTGGGGTGTATTAATAATTGGACAGTGAGCGGAAACTCAAACGATATTGATACATTGCAGAGCGGCAGGCAGGATCATGATATTACCGTGGTACTGACAGGCAGCAGCAACGATGTGGATGTGGATCAGACAGATACGGCGTCTACGAATGTCGCCAACATCATCTCGACCACGACCACGGGAACCATCAACATTGACCAATGCGCTTCTGGCTGCTGATCCTAGCGGGCTGGGCGAACGCTATTGAAATAGGGGCCATTTCTGAGCTACGCGGGAATGGGGAGGTGGTGCGTCAAGGAAGTACGGACAAGCTCCTTGCGGAAATGGCTCTGGATATTTTTAGTTACGACGATGTGCGTACTGGTAACGGGCGCATTGCTATTGAGTTCCTTGATTCTTCTGTCGTTCGCCTGACGGAGCATTCCAAGATCGTCATTGACGATTTTGTTTATGACCCTGATCCCAACAAGTCCAAGCTGGCGCTCAACATGGCGAGTGGTACAGCCCGTTTCATTACAGGCAGGCTGGCTGGGATCAAGAAGGAGAACATCTTTATCCGCACACCCAGCGCCACCATAGGCATACGGGGCACGGACTTCACCACCACGGTGGATGAGCTGGGGCGTAGCTTGGTGATCCTGCTGCCGGATGCTATGGGCAACGCTTCCGGCGAGATTTCTGTAACCACATGGAGTGGTACGGAGATTCTGGATAAGCCCTTTCAGGCGACCATGGTCAGCACGTTTGAGTCACAGCCTACTAAGGCCGTGGTGCTAGGCAACCTGACGCTGGCCCTGATCGACAATATGCTTATCGTGAACAAGCCCCCGCAAATTGTAGAAGCGGAAGCCGAGCAGCGTGGTGAGTCTACAAGTGATCTGGATAAAGATTTCTTTGAAGATGCTCCAGATTTGGATAAGGATTTCCTTGAGGAAGAGGAAGAGATAACCCGCCTAGACATCGATCTTCTATCCTTTGATTTCTTGGTGGACCTGCTGGCGATGATGGACACTGGCTCTAAGAAGAAAAAAGAGGCAGGTGGGGAGCTGCAAGGGATAGAACTTTCGGGGATCATTCCGGGCTTTGACCCTGAACTACAGACCTATACGTTTGTGGAAGGCAGCTATTTATTCTTTGTCCATCACGGGACGAACACGTTTGATATAGGTGTGGATAAGTACGCGGCCACGTACCTGAACGTTAACTCGGTTGAGACAGTCATGGAGGTTGAGGTCAATGGTGCGGGCGACAATACTATTATTATTTTTCAGTCTCCCTAGCCTAGCTGGTGACAACACCATTACGATCCAGACGCAGGGAACTGGGACGACTATCACCGCATCGCAGGCGGGCAGCAGTAATACCACAGGCATCTACTGCGGATTAGGCAGCTTCGATAATTCGCTCGTAGGCAACCACACCTGCGATGGAGCCACCATCACCGTCGATGTAACGGGGGATTCTAATGTGGCTTACACGCAGTCGGTGTGGTCTAACCACGACGATCAGACGTGGATCACCACGGTGACTGGCAACAGCAACTACTCAGTCATCGACATGGACGAGAGCGGGTCCACGAGCCGCATCACACAGGACGGAGATGACCATCAAGCGTGGATTCTGGGGTCGGGCGTCGATAACGTGTACAAGATTGAGCAGGATGGCGAAAGTCATTACGGAAAGATTATCTCGTTCGGTGATGACGGCGACATTTGGATCACGCAGGAGGGCAGCGGTGACCACAATGCCTACGTCTATAACTCCGGGAGTGCTCATCGCAACGACACCCGATTGATCCAGAAAGGGTCGGGTAACAAAGATGCCGATGTGTTCTGGTACGGAGCTGACGACGGTGAGCTGACGCTAACGCAGCAGGGTAATGGCTCTCATACCAGTAATATAAAATTCTACACAGATGACTACGATGTCACCGTGGTGCAGAAAGGCACAACCAATAAGTCCTACAGCGCAACCTTCAACTGCTATAGCAACTGCACTAAGACCATTTCGATTATGCAAGAGAATTAATGTTTCACGTGAAACATGCGCTGGTAGTCGTTGCCCTTTTTCTCTCGCTTAGGATTTTTGACCCGTGGCCCGTGGAAACTGTACGACTCAAAGCCTTTGACGCCCTGTTTTCCCTTGGAGACCCAGTAACAAGCGAATATCTGGCGATCTACGACATTGATGAGGACGCTCTAGCCGAGAAAGGCCAATGGCCGTGGCCCCGTCAGGATTTAGCCAAGCTCAGTGACGAGCTTTTAGCCGCTGGAGCGGCCGCCGTGGTTTACACCGTATTGTTTCCGGAAGCCGACCGTTTTGGCGGGGACCAAGAATTCGCTGAAAGTATGCAGCGATTACCTACTTTTTTGTCTGCGGCCGCGACCACGGATACCAGCCGCCAGGAAGGCTGGCATATAGGCGTTGCCACGATGGGCCCTGTGATGGAACGAGCCCTGGGATACCCCGGTATTTTGCCGAATGTGCCCGTTTTGCAGGAATCGGCGGCGGGAACCGGGGTAGTCAACACCGCTCCGGAGGTGGATGGGCTGGTGCGCCGTGTGCCGATGCTAGTACGCGTGGGCGAAGCTTTGTATCCGGCGCTTGGATTAGACGTTTTACGTGGTTTGGCTGGCGATCCCAGTTATCAAGCTAAGGCCGGAGATGCCGGAATCCAGGCGGTTCGCGTACCGAGCTTTAAGACGGTGCAAACAGACAGCGTGGGCCGCGTCTGGATCAACTGGAATACGGAAATTCCTACCGATATTGCGGGTCGAGTAGTGTTAGTAGGCGTCACGGCTGCCGGAATCACGCCCCTGGTGCCGACGCCCAAAGGTTTAATGCACCCTCACCGCATTCAGGGGGCACTTTTCGAGACTTTACTGCAAGGAACGGCCCCGGTTAGGCCCGATTGGGCGCTTGCGGCTGAACTTTTGGCTATTTTGGTACTGGGTGTGGGCGTTGCGGTGATTTCGCAGCGATTTCCGGTGCCGTGGGTCTCGATTACGGTCCTTGGCCTATCGGCCGCCACGGCGGGTGCGTCGGTTTTGGCCTATACGCGACTTAATTTTCTCATTGACGCGGCTTTCCCCGTATTAACGCTCTTGGGGGTTGGGGGCACTGGAGTGGCCCAGCGCATGATTGCGGAATATCGCCTCAAACTCCAAATTCGTGGGCAATTCGGCACGTATGTCTCGCCGGATCTCGTAAAGCAGCTTGAAAACGACCCCTCCTTGCTGCGTTTGGGCGGTGAAACCAAAACAATGACCTTTTTGTTCTGCGATATTGTAGGATTCACCCCCATATCGGAAAAACTTCAAGAAGATCCGCAAAAATTAGTCGGGCTTATCAATAGGTTGCTTACTCAACTGACAGATTGCGTGTTGAGCCATGGGGGCACTGTGGATAAGTTCATGGGGGACTGCATTATGGCTTTTTGGGGCGCTCCGATGGAGTGTGAAGACCATGCCCAGCAGGCCATGCTGGCCTCGAAAGATATGCTCATGCTTTTAGACGATCTTAACCGTCAATTGGATGAGGAGGGGCTTCCTCATTTGAACGTGGGCGTCGGTATTAATACGGGCCCCTGCGTGGTGGGCAACATGGGCAGTGAGGCGCGATTTGATTACAGCGTTCTCGGAGATGCGGTCAACACGGCGAGTCGCTTAGAGGGCCAGACGCGAAACTACGATGATTGGATCTTAATCGGTGAAAACACTGCGGCTATTGAGCCCGATTGGGTGCAGTACGTTGATGCGATACGGGTCAAAGGTAAGAGTGAGCCCTTAAACGTGTACACCCTAAAGGACTATGGGTCTTAAAATTTCAGCCGTATTGGGACTTGCCCTCATTTTGAGCATGGGAGCGTTCAAGCTTTATTACGACAAATGCGAAGCCGAAAAAGAAGCCCTGGCTACTCAATTACAACAAGCCATGGACAACCAGTTGCTCCTTGAAAACACGATCAAGGATCAAAACACGCAAATGGAAGAGCAGTTAGCGCGAGAAAAGGAAATTCAGGGTCGTATCCAGGAATTAAGCACGGCCAACGCGGAAGCTCAGGAAGAGATCACCGAGATACGAGGTAAATTCGCTAGGCACGATCTCAACATGCTTTCGATGACGAAACCGGCGTTATTGGAAAAAATGGTGAATCGTGGGACCACGCGGGTTTTTCAGGATTTACAAAACATCACTAATCCAAACCAATTTGATGAAAAAGCTACTCCCGATATTCCTGACCCTTCTTAGCGGCTGCTCCTTCTTGGGGGGATCGCGTTTTACGCCACCGGAAGTGAAACCCGTGGAAGTGGTGACGATTCAAAAGCCTGCGCCGGTATATCACCCGCCGTTGCCAGGGAAAATAGTTGGCGTACCCGTGGAGTGGAAGATCCTGACGCCGGATACCATGGAAGAGTATCTGATTGACTTAAAAGCGGGAGAAGCGCCAGTGACGGCGTGGTATTCCCTAACGACTAAAGGTTACGAAAACTTGTCCACCAACATGGCTGAAATTAAGCGGTATCTGCGACAAGTCCTAAGTATCGTAGAATACTACCGTCGTCTGGATAAAGAAGAACAAGATGAGTGATCCGTTTTATTACAACGCGACATTAGTACGCGTAATAGATGGTGACACCATTGATGTGGATATCGATTTAGGATTTTCCGTGTGGCTCAAGAAGCAACGGATTCGACTGGCAGGCATTGATACGCCGGAGTCCCGAACCCGAAACAAAGAAGAAAAAGTACTGGGTCTAGCGGCAAAGGAACGACTGAAGGAACTTTGCGGTGAGAAGTTGGCTGTGCAGTCGTTAGGTCGGGGAAAGTATGGACGTATTTTAGGTATCCCGCATACCGAGAAGGGTAAGGATATTTGTAAGATACTGGTTAAGGAAGGCCATGCCCGAGAGTACTGGGGCGGCAAAAAAGAATCTTGGACATAGGAGAAGATCATGGGACTTAGAACTTGGTTTAAGCGCACCTTTAAGAAGGTGGAAGAGGTTGAGGTACGGACGCGTGACGAAGATGGTCGCTTTGTTGCCGACGATCCGACCACGAAAGAAGATGAGGCGTGGACCACGAAGGATGTTCCCATCGTAGAGAAGACGGAAACTCCAATGCCTCCAAAAAAGGATATAAGAACGAACGGCGGTCCTCGTACCCCTTAATGCGAAGTAATTTTTCGTCCAGCTTGGAGTTGCTGCTCAAACACGAAGGCGGTTACGTCAACCATCCCGATGATCCCGGCGGCCGAACGAACCAGGGGATCACGCAACGGGTTTATGAGAAATTTCTTGGTCGCGACGTGACTGAGGAAGAAATGAAAGACATGCCGCCAGATAAGGTCTTTGCTATCTACAAAACCCAGTACTGGAACCGTGTCCGGGGGGATGACCTTCCTACCGGGGTTGATCTTTGCGTTTTTGATTGGGCCGTCAACGCGGGAACTAGCCGAGCGGGTAAAGCCCTACAGCAGATAATTGGTGTTCCCGCTGACGGGATTATTGGCTCTCAAACGGTTGCGGCGACAAGTAAATACGATCCCGCACAAGTTGTTGAGGAAATATCGCAAAAGCGGGAAGATTTTTATCGTGGCCTGGGAACCTTTGATACTTTTGGTCGTGGCTGGCTTCGACGTAATGATGAGACGCGAGATGAAGCACTGCGCTTCATTGCGGAGGAAGTATAAGAACTGGTAAGAGTTTATTTGAGAAGGTAGGATAAGCGCCCATATGGATGAGTACGATGTTGTTCAGTTTGTACAAAGAATTATTCGAGAGCGGCGCACTCAAGTTCTCGAAGTTTTGGAAAACAAAGGCGTAAAAAGCATGGAACAATATCAGCACCTTATGGGTGAGCTGGATGCGATAAACCACCTTAATCAAGAACTTTCCGATATGTTGGAAAGGCAGGAGACTTTAGATGTCTGAAGCTGCGGAAGACTCGGAAGCCCTTGAAGATTGTTATGTTGAGGAAACCGAACGGGTCTTAGACCCGAGCTTAATCAGTGCTTCGCTAATAGATCGTTTACCTCAGCCAACTGGCTGGAGAATCCTTATTCTGCCGTATCGTCCTCCTCCGGTAACAAAGGCGGGAATTTACATTCCGGACAAGGCAATTGACGATACTCAAATTCAAACCGTCGTGGGCTATGTACTAAAAATGGGCGCACAGGCGTATAAAGACTCTACACGGTTCCCCGAGGGGGCTTGGTGCAAAGAGAAACAGTGGGTCGTTTTCGCTCGTTATTCCGGTTCTCGGTTGAAACTGAACGAAGAGGACGGCGCTGCCTTTGGAAGCGAGGTTCGTATTCTAAATGACGATGAGATTTTAGGTACGATTCTCGATCCAAATGACATTATTCATTTATAACGGGATTCAAAATGGCTGAAGCAGACCTACCCGCACACGAAGCTGATGATAACCAGGTTCCTTTCGAATCTGCGGAATCGGCACAGGAAGTAGAGATCGTAGATGACGGGACTACGACGACGGCGACGGATGAGCACGAGGAATACAGTGAAAAGGTTCAACGACGCATTAACCAACTCACTAAACGTATTAAAGATACGGAGCGCGAACGTGATGAGGCTACTCGTTACGCACAAGCGGTCCAGCAAGAATCGTCTCAGATCAAAGGTCGCTTACAGACTTTAGATGAAGGCTATTTAAGCGAGTATGGCGGCCGTATTTCAGCCGAACAAAAGCAAGCTCAGAATGAACTCAAGCGTGCCACGGACGTGGGCGATACGGAGAGCATGGTGGCCGCGCAGCAGAAGATGTCGCAGTTGGCGGTGGCCGCTGATCGATACCATCAGGCTAAAGCCACGCAAGAAAAGCAAGCTGCGGCTGCACCTCAAGCAGTTCCGCAACCCGCGCCCCAAGCCGCCCCGGCCGCTGCACCAGAGGCCCCTGATCCTAAAGCGGAAGCATGGGCCGAACGTAATCCGTGGTTTGGTTCAGATAATGAAGAGGAGCGTACATTCGCTGCTTTCGGAATACACAAGCGTCTGGTTGAAACAGAAGGATTTGACCCACAATCAGATGGTTACTATGATGAGCTAGATAAACGGATGCACAACGCATTTCCGCATATGTTTGAAGGGAACAGAACGACCACTAGCAGCCGACCCGCTCAGACGGTTGCTGGAGTAAGTCGAAGTTCAGGAACTGGGCGTAAAAAGGTTCGACTCACCCCGAGCCAAGTGACTATCGCTAAAAAACTGGGTGTGCCGCTCGAAGAATATGCAAAATACGTGAAGGAATAGGTACATGGCAGACAAAGACTCTTTAGCCGAAGAGGCAGAAGCTGACAGTGTGCGGACGCCTCGCGCAAAAACTACCAGGGAAACGACACAAGCTCGCCGCCCTTGGCAACCACCGTCAAAATTAGATGCACCTCCCGCGCCGGACGGTTTTAAGCATCGCTGGATTCGTTGCGAAACTCGTGGGTTTAACGACGCACAAAATGTTTCTGCACGTTTACGCGAAGGCTACGAACTCGTTCGCAAAGACGAATACCCGGACTTCGAATCTCCGGTTATGGACTCAGGAAAATACGAGGGTGTTTTCGGTGTTGGCGGACTCCTTCTCGCACGTATACCGGATGAAACAATTGCTGAAAGAACCGCGTACTTTGAAAAAAGGAACTCGGATCTCCAGGAAGCTGTGGACCACGATTTACTGCGGGAAAATGCACATTCCACCATGGTGATCGGGAAACCCGAGCGCCAATCACGTGTAACTTTTGGGAGCCGTCAGAAAGGTGAGGCTTAATCACATTTTTGTAGGCTACTAGGGAGAATTCCATGGCAAATCAGGAAACTGCTTACGGTCTTCGTCCCATTGGGTTGGTTGGTAGTGCCGCAAATTCTACGGGTGTTACTCAGTATGAAATTGCTTCTGGCAACACAAACGTTATTTACCACGGCGCACTCGTCGTTCCGCTTGCAGCAGGGGTCATTGACCAAGCTGCTGATACAGCAGGGGGAACTACGGCGGGTCTTGGTATTTTAATTGGTGTGGAGTACGTTGATTCTGTACTCAATAAAACCATCTTCAAGAACTATTGGCCTGGTTCGGGCAGTGCAAGCATTGACACGAACTTTCCAATTAAAGCTCTTGTAGTAGACAATCCAATGCAACTTTTCCAAGTTGCAACAGATGCAAGCATTACAGATAGAGCCACGGCTCTAACGGCTGTTTTTGCTAATGCAACTCTGGGGACTTCGGCTAGATCAGGTTCTACTAATACGGGACACTCGACTTCGGCGTTGAGCGTGTCTTCAATTGCCACCACAGCGACACTGGGTCTTAAAATCATGGGTATCGTCGATGACGATGCCAACTCCGATTTTTCGGCTGCCGGTATTCCGCTTGTGGTGAGAATTAATGCACACTACAACTCACCGAACGCGCGTTTCGATTCACAAACGACTGCCACGACAACTGGCATTTAGGTAAGGGGATAAATCAATGCCTATTACTCGCGCACAACTCGCGAAAGAGCTTGAACCCGGCCTCAATGCCTTGTTTGGGCTCGAATATGATCGTTACGACCGAGAATTCGAAGAAATCTTCGAAAGTGAATCTTCAGACCGAGCGTTTGAAGAAGAAGTAATGCTGTCAGGCTTCGGTACCGCACCGGTTAAGTCTGAAGGTAGTGCGATTTCATTTGATGACGCGCAGGAGACCTATACTGCTCGTTATACGATGGAAACCATCGCGCTGGCTTTTAGCATTACGGAAGAAGCTATTGAAGATAATCTGTATGACCGGCTGGCTTCACGCTATACGCGTGCGCTGGCACGTTCTATGTCACAAACCAAGCAGATTCGGGGTGCAACCATCCTGAACAATGCGTTTTCCACCAGTTCACCTATCGGTGACGGTGCTGCGCTTTGTTCATCGGCTCATCCCTCTCTGAGTGGTAATCAGCGCAATCAGCTTTCTACTGCGGCGGATCTCAATGAGACCTCGCTGGAGCAGATGCTAATTGACATCGCTGGTTTGACAGACGAACGCGGTCTAAAGATTGCTATTCGTGGTATGAAATTGCTCATACCGAAAGAATTGCAATTTATTGCAGAGCGCGTTCTCGCGTCCAATCTCCGTCCTGGAACTGCGGACAATGACACGAACGCAGTGAAATCGATGGGTATGGTTCCCGATGGGGCAGTGGTCAACCACTTCCTCACGGACACTGATGCCTATTTCATCAAGACGGACGCACCTAATGGCTTTAAGCTTTTCAATCGCACGCCTATCAAGACGGCGATGGAAGGCGATTTCGACACGGGCAACATGCGGTTCAAAGCTCGTGAGCGATATGCCTTTGGTGTATCAGATTGGCGTTGTGTCTTTGGTACTGCGGGGGCTGCATAAGCCACCAAAGCTTCCATTGAAGCGTCATAATGAGAAGGGCGGCATTGCCGCCCTTTTCTTTTTCCGTTATATTTTTGTATCTGGGAAAATTAGCCCTAGCGACTGACCCAGCAGACGCTTACGAAGACTCTAGGGCCAACCCTTTCGTAAGGAGGTAATAAAGTGGCGCAGACTACTTTTGCAGGTCCGGTTCGATCTCTCGCAGGATTCATTAATGCTGGTTCAACGGGTGTCGTTAGTCTAACGGCTGATACGACGTTAACCGTTGCAGCTCACGCAGGAAGACTACTGCTAACTAACGACGCTGATGGCAAATTTACGTTGCCCTCGATTGTCGTTACAACGCCCGGTGATCCAACAGATCCCGGTCAACTCAATAACCTTGGTGCGACATTCACCTTTTTGGTGATTACAGCCGCCACGGATATGGACATTTTGACCGATGGAACTGACAAGTTTGTCGGCGGTCTGTATCTGGGTAAAAGTGATGCCGCAGGCAAAACTTTTATGTCTGGAGCATCGAACGATGTCATCACGATGAATGGTTCTACTACGGGCGGTATTGTTGGTACGGTCGTCACGTGTTACGCGGCAGCCAGTGCAAAATACGTTGTTAGTGGGATCGCGCTTGCTTCAGGTACGGTCGCTACCCCATTTGCTGACGCATAAAGGAGGTAGCTCATGGCTGGTTCTGATGTAATTGCCTATAACTGGGCACAGGGGACGACCGCTGCCATTGTGGGTCCGGCTCGCTCCCGTATTCGTCAGGTAATCATTTACGCAGACGCCGCTGGAGCCTTCACCTTTAAGGATGGTGGTTCTGGTGGCTCAACTATCTTGACGCAAACTTTCCCCACCGGATTGCATAGTTTATGGATTCCGGAGGCGGGGGTGTTGGCGACGGAAGGTGTGTACGTGAGCGCCTTTACTGGCAGTAGTAATCAACTGACTATTTTCTTGTCATAGGGGAAAACGATGCCAAGAGTAGGAGATAAGCACTACCCCTACACGGCTAAGGGCCAAGCGGCCGCGAAGGCGGCCGCCAAGCGCAAAGGCGTTAAAGTCTCCCATGGCAAGGGCTACAACACAGGAGGTTCTGTGAGCAAATCACGAGTGAATTTAGGTGCGGGCTCACCGAAGCGTAAGACGCGCAAAAAGCGTGCCGTCAAAAAAATGATGGGGGGCGGTCCGGCCATTAATCCTAATGTGAATGTGTTGGGTGTCGGCGCTGCAAAAGCGCACCAGGCAGCGCAACGCGGTGGACTCGCAGGGCAACAAGCCGCTATGCCTCCTCCTGGGGCGGGTATGGCCGCCCCAAGAGGATTACCACATGAGAGAGGCCGACCACCGGCACCTGGGATTCGTCCCGGCA
>Ga0208919_1001614_pt1 | contig 12696 bp, 26 predicted proteins | sample 4_EtaG_FD_184076 | JGI IMG/M metagenome (GOLD analysis project Ga0208919, IMG submission 184076) | Marine viral communities from the Subarctic Pacific Ocean - 4_ETSP_OMZ_AT15127 metaG (SPAdes) (version 3) | ecosystem: Environmental > Aquatic > Marine > Oceanic | place: Pacific Ocean | collected...
TTTCTGCGGCTTTTACAGCAGTCTCAATAGAATTATATCTTTTAAATGTTTTTCCTGTTCTTTCTTCATATTTTTTTGCTTCTTTTTCTGCCCTCTCTCTTGAGAAAAAACTTGGTTGTTTTGTTTTCTCATCAAACCAAATTAATGGGTAATTTATAAATTTATCAGAATTATCAAAAGCTGGTTCAGAAACTGTCATCTCAGTAGCGTATTCTTGTCCCATTAACTGAATAGGATCATGCTTTGTAGGATTAAAAGGTTCATAATTAACCAAGGGTATTTACCTCATCTTTTAACTTTTTTAACTTTCTTAATATATGTATAGATCCTTGTTTTCTCCACACACTTTGATTATCAGACGCTTGTTCCATCACTCTCTGCTCTTGAGTAATTAAATGATCTATATAATTACTGTAATCCTCCCAAAGGTCTTTGTTGTTCACCAGTTTCTTGAGGGGGTTCATTATTTCCTTGTTCATTTCCTGAAAATCCTTGTTCATTAGGTAAAGGAACTTGTCCAGTTCCTATGTTTGCTCCCCCTGCACCAGTGGGATCGTTAGGGTTAACTCCTGGAGGAGTCTGTTGACCTTGTTGAGGTTGCATTTGTACGTTCATTTCTCTTAGTAGTTCAGCTTGCACAGCTGCATCAGCTAAAGAATTAGTTAACTTATCTGGATCTAAATCCATTGATTTAGCTATCTCTCTAACAATATAATCCATTTTAGCAAAAGGAGCTAACACAGGATTGCTAACAACTCCTAAAAACTGCATTAATCTTTGACTTCTTACTTCATTTGCCATCAAACTCTCAGTTCCTTGTGCTTTAACTTCGAGATCTCCCCGAATAGAAGGATCAAAGTCAAACTGCATGTTAAAACTAAAAAAGGCTTTACCTAAAGGAGATAATAAGTAATCGTCTATGTTTTTAACGACATTTCTGATTGACCCATTTGCAGCAGACATCAACATAGAAATACCACTAGCCGTTCTTCCAACACCTTGAATACCCGTCTGTCCATGTGCATAAGAAGGAAAACCAGTGCTTTCATCAGCTAAAACTCTAGCTTTGTCAAAAAGTTGCATATTCTCTCCTGCTACATTAGGAAACTTTGTTCCAAATAATGCCTGCCCAGGAGCACCCCCTTGCCTTCTAAATATTTTACCAGGATAAACACTCATATCTTGACCTGGTACTAAATTAGTTTCATCAACTTCTATAATAAGATTTCCAGATAAAGCGGCATTATCAATAGCCATTCTCATGAATCCATTCATAAGTGTTTGTGTATCATCCATATTCTCAGCTATACCAACACCAAAAAAACTATATGGGTTTAATTCATAGGGAACAGCATAATAAGGAATACGAGTTGGCGTAAAAGGATTTAAAACTAAACGAAGAACTTGTCCATTACATATCCAAATGTTTACATTTATTTGTTCTAAGTCTTCCATATCTTTTGGAATATCTAATCCATTTTCTTCAAGAATACGAGAGTCTACATATCCCCAAAACTCTAATACCTCATATCTTTCTGTTTTTCCACTTATACTTTCATCTTCCATATGCTCTTCCCAGTACTTTCTGGTATAAGCCTCTCCCATATCAATGGCTATATCAATTGATTCATCTCTAAAGTAAGGTCTTTTCTTTAAAGACCTCAATTGAGAACGAGACATCTTATGTCTTTCTACTATGTACTCTACTTCATCCATATTGTCTGCATCAGGATCTGGATAAAAATTCCAAATAGAGACATGACTAGTAGAAGGAACAGTTTTAATTAAAGGATCATAATCCCCCTCTTCATTCCAATTTGGATACTCTTTATCTACAGCGAAAGGACCTTTCATAATCCCTGTCCCAAACAAAGCCATTTCAAAAGCAGACAGTCTTAACTGTTTATTAGTTCCAGACTCTTCTAACTGATCGTGTATTTTCTTTTCCATCTTTTTAGCCGCAATCATTGACGGATGGAAAGTTACCTTACTTCTTGTTGTCCCTTCCCCTTCAGTCAACTTTTCAGATATAGGAGATAAATAATCTTTTAGATAACTTAGTCTTCCTTCCAAATCGGCTTCTGTTGCACCCGCTATGTCTACTGGTTCACCTTTATCGTTTAATAAAAAAGGTTTTGCACCAGGAGCTTCTCTTTTATTCATCTCAGGAGTAGTATTAGGTGTAATATCAAAATGTGCTGCTTCTGCTACCCCATCTGGCAATACTGTTGGATCAATCGTTAATGGAAATCTTGAACTGCCAAATAATACATCTACAATTTGTCCATAAGCTGCTAATGTTTTAGTTTTAGTTACTTTGATGAACACTCTTGATTTTTCAGCTTCTGTAAATTGAACGTCAGAACCATACAAGCCTCGGTAATTTTTATAAGCTTTTAACCACCTTTGCTCGTCTGTAAAACGAGCATTATCTGCTTTATTGTATCTTTCTTGAACAAAAGAAACTACTGAAGACTCTGACTGTAATGTGGGGTCATCAGTTTCTACTGCTTGTACTTCATCTGTATCAAATAATACTTCATCTTGTTTTATAGCCATATTAATATCCAAAATTAGGGTCTGCTGCTTTAAATCCACCAGTACTCATAATTGGATTATAATCAAACAGACTGCTTCGGGGTCTTGACATAATGCCATATCTTAAAGCATCATACAAGTGATCTTCTGAGTTAGTGTTTATATCCTCTGGATTTCTTTTATCCAAAGGTAATGCGGGTAACTGCGAAATAATATTAGTGCAATTGTTAAAAAATACGAGTCTGGGTTCATTTGTAAACTCATCAACTTGTAAACGTCTATGTATTTCATTTTTACCAGATATCCTAGAACCTCTACTTCTATCTGAGGGTCGCCATCTACAACCTTTTTGTATCATTTGTTCTGCAAGTGAAGGTCCAGTATCTCCACGTTTATGCCAAAGACTACTATCTAGTACACCATAAGATATAGTTCCATCATCTTTTTCTGCTTCAAGTATCATGTCCGCTAAATCTGTAGCAAGCACTTTTTGAGTGTAAAGCTCTCTATAAACAACAAGTTGTTCGTTTGGATTTACGGCAAACCAAACAACACCACTGTAGCTACCATATCCATAGTCACAAGCTCTAAACCTTTTCCAGTTTTTTGGAATGTTATAAGGATCTACTACATGAATTTCTCTATTCCATTCTGTAAAAGCTGCACCTTCAGCTACATCCCAATCTCCTTCTAATAACTGTCTGCGTTGTTGTTCAGGTAAAGAAAGTAAGTTCATTTCGTACTCACCTGATTCTACTAAATAAGGATTATCAAATAGTTTTGCAGGTATGAATCTTCTTTTAAATAAGGGTATTCCCTCTTTAGTATGTCCTTTTGGATAAGATAAAACTTTTCCTGTTTCTATATCCGTTGCATTAAACGCTGTATTTTCTGGAGCAGGATCTATAAACATTTTTTTAACCCACTGATGTCCACTACCCCCTGGATTGGTTGTAGCCCTCATGTAAATAGGTAGATTGGTTGCAGCGGTACGCAATCTACTTCGAAGATAATTCCAAGCAAAAGGAGTAGACCACTGAGTTAACTCATCAAATCCAATCCAGTTAAACGCTAATCCTTGATATCTTAAAACGTCTTCATCTCTATCTAAGTATGAAAACCATAATCTACCACCTTGAGGGCTAACCCATTGCATCTTTCTTTCTGACCATTTAATACCTGGAATAGCTTTTGTATAGAGTTCTTGAGATTTCCAAACTAATTCTCTTAGTTCTTCAGTAGTATGTCTAATTAACAAACCAGAAAACTGAGGATGAGTGATATAACGTAAAGGATCTGCAAGCATAGCAAAAGATTTACCGCCACCCGCACTTCCTCCATATAAAACTTCTCTTTCAGAAGAAGCTAAAAACTGGGTTTGCGGTCCTTTATTTGGCTCAAATATTACTTCTCTGCCATTGTAAGGAATAGTCTCAGTCTCTATCTCTTTATTTAGTTTCGGCAAAGTCTTCGATTTTGTCATAAGCTCCGATTCTACCTTTTTCGAGCTTTTCGACAGTCTTGAGTGCTTTTTCGTATCTCTCAACCCATTGACGTTTAATCTTAGCTGTTGCTTTACGTTTTTTTTCATCTCTAATTCTTTTTGTTAATCCTACATGTGAAATATATCTACCAGTTGTTTTTCTTAACCATCTTGCTACCTCTCGATAACTGTATTGTTTTAAGTGAATTTTTGCTTTTTCTAATGCATCTAATTCTAAATCTACAGGAAGTAAAAGAGAACTATCTTCTGGACTTATTATATAGCCAAAAGGAATTGCACTGGTAGATCTAGGTATAGGTAACCACTTTCTTTTATTTTTTGCATCAGGAGGTTGAGGTAAGTCCCAAAATCCTAAACTTTCTCTAAAAGTCATTTTTATTTTCTCTTTGGTTGGCGTTTTCGATTAAAAGATTTAGTAACAATTCTAATGTTCTTAGGACGATTGTCTAAAGGATTCATATTAATGTGATCCACTTCTTTTTTATCACCTTTATGAACAATTCCTTTTTTTAACAAACGATTCCGTACCGCATTTCTGGCAGCTCTACGTTTTTTTTGAAGAGGCAGAGCTCCATGAGTGGCATACTCTTTACGATAGTTTCTTGGTTTTTTCATTTAATTATCTTCATTGTCATTTTTAGGAGGTAAAATAAATACACCATTAGGTAAGTTTACTTCCATCTTTTCAGTTTTACTATATCCTGTTCTATCTAATAAATCTTTTGCTGCTGTCATTTTATCTCTAATACCTAATTCTGTTGGATCATTTAAAGCATTAGCCATAGAATAAGCAGCACGGGGAGCTACCCTAGCTAAATACTCTTTAGTAGCTTCAGATATCTCATCTTTTATTGACCGAATAATATCTGAAGTGTTAGAGCTGTCAGCATAACCCGCTAACTTTTTAGCTAAGATAACATCTCCGTTTGCTTCATCAAAAAGAACTTCTAATAACTTCTGTTGTTTTTCAGTTAATTGTTTAGTCATCTTTATCTGTACCTTGCTGTTTTTTTAGCAATTCTTTTAGGTTGTTTAGAGAACTGCTTGCCTTGTTGTTTAGCTTTTCTTTTAGCTCTAGAAGTAGCTGCATACTCAGAAGAAGATAAACCTTTGATAGCCGCACTAGGTAAGTAACGTTCCCCAGTAGCTTTCTTACCTTGCGTAGAAGGTTTCCCACTTTTTGTTCTCCATTTTTGTTTAGTCCAATCTTTAAGACTTTTCTGTGACTTTTTAAGAGTCATTATCTCTTTTTCATCCTAGTTGAGCCTTTTTTTGTCATTCCACCATTTCTCATTCTGGTAGCTCCCTTTTTGGTCATTCCACCATTTCTCATTCTAGTGGCTCCTTTTTTCGTCATTCCACCATTTCTCATTTTAGTGGCTGCCTTTTTTGTCATTCCACCATTTCTCATTTTAGTAGAACCTTTCTTGGTCATTCCACCATTCTTCATCTTGGTAGCACCTTTTTTAGTCATACCTCCATTTCTCATTTTAGTAGCACCTTTTTTGGTCATTCCACCTTTTGCCATTTTACCTTTACCATCAACTGCAAAAGCAGGAACCATTTTACCTGTTTTTTTATCTTTTACCATCGGCATTTTTTGTTTAGTCATTTTAGTCTCCTTTGTTTGTATTTTTAGCATATAAATTATTAAATGTTTCTTCTGGGTCAAGATAACTTTCATGTATCTCAGCAGCGTGAAGAAACTGACTGGGTTTGAAATCTGGAGCACCACTACCAGTCTCCCATAAAGCAGGACTTGTAGCCCTCACTCTATTATTGGGAAGAGCAACTATGTTGCCCATCCATTCTCCCGAAAGTAAGTGTAGCACATGACTTTGCTTATGTTGGGCAGCATCATCTGAAATATGACTTTCTGTATAATCTACTGTAAATAAATATTTACCTAAAAACCAATCACCACTAATTTTACATTCCCAAGGACTAGAGCTTACTCTCGCCATAGTTATCACAGCATGATTATGGGAACTACAATCCCAAGGTTGTGCAAGATAAGTTTCCATTTTTTCTGGAAAATCTTCAAATGAATCATAATGAGGCTCATCTGCAACTAAAGCAGTAATTGGCATTCTTGCCCACATAGCACCACCATGTACATTCTCTGTTTCATCAAAGTCACTCTCACATCCTGTGAAGACAACTTGAAAACTTAAACATCGATCTGGTATTGTATTCACTGCTATCGCCTTTGCATGTAAAAATTCACCATGATACTTTTCATGATTATGTGTAAACTCTTTTCTCACCCAACAGTTAAAATAGGGTATATCACTAATTAAATATGACATTATGATTTCTTCCTCTCGTTTTCTCTTTTCAGTTGTAATTTTGCTTGTTTAGCTAATCGAACAATCTCCATCTTGCCCATTACTTTAGCTCTTTGTTCCAAAACAGTTAATATTTGTATTTTTCTTGCATAAGGTTTTTTAATCCTTTTTACTTTAGTTATCGTTTCTTTTGCATCTTTCACAGTGGCAAATTTAATACTGACTGTATCTTTAGGATTTTCATCCGTATACAGTCTTCTGCCACTTCCTTTAGGTTTTTTACCTGTTCCTACTTTTGGATCTGGTTTTTTTCGTGACATTACTAGAATACCTTTTTTTCTGATCTTTATTTATAGCAGTTAAAGTCTTAGCTTGACCCGCATGAAGTTTAGATGCTTTTTTTAAACCTTTAATAACTTTAGTCAATTTTTTAGTATAATGTGGCATTACCGATAACCACCTCCTTTAGATTTATATTCTTTAGCTAGCATTTGAGCTTTTCTAGCGGACCATTGACCCGCACCTCCTCCTTTTGTTCCAGCTTTAATTTTATTAAATAAATTTTTACGCATAGTTGGTTTTGTATAGTTACCTGCTTTGTTTACAGTGCTTCCCCCTTTATTTAACTTTATTGCCGAAAGTTTTTTTGACTGACTTGCATGAGCTTTACTAGCTTTTTTTAATTTCGAAGCTACAGTCTTAATCGTTTTTTTAACTTGTTGTTTTTTCATCAAAATGCCACCCCAATAACTACACTAGCTATTATAATAATAACTATAACTAAAATTGCTATATTAGTCGTTGTAAATTTTGAAGTATTTTTTATAATGTTTGGTTTTTCTTTTGACTCTGACTCATACGCTTCGTTAATATTAGGTGTTGAAGGATTATCTGCTTTAAAATGTCCTTTCGTATTCCTAGCTCTTTTAGTTGTTGTTTTGTTTTTAGACTTAGTTTTTGTTTTTTTATTTACCATAATTTCACCATTTCACTTTATGAGCCCAATATCGAGCTGAAAACTTATCGGGATTTTTATCTTGTGCGTTATGTCTAGCATAGTAACTCTTTCTCCTAGCTTTGTCTTTTGCAGTTTTTGGATTTTTACCTGCTCCAGAAACGCCTTGTTGTCCGAATCTAACAACTTTTAGTTCATGTGTTTTTGATTTTTCTGCCACAACAATATGAGATTTTGTTTTATGACTAGGTGTCCTCTTAGCTTGATTTGTTTTTGACAAACCATACTTTTTTAATAAAGCTTTTTTACGATCTGAGTGTGGCATCTATATATCCCAATAATTCTAAGTTATACTCAAGTCTTTTTAAATTTCAAGTTTTTTATGCAGTCGTTGCTTTTGGAACTTCAATAAAAGAAGCTACGACATGTACTCTGTTTGCTGTTCCTGCTGTAACTTTTAAAATATCCGCAGATGTTAAGATTAATTCATTCGTTAATAATTCTAATGTTCCTTTTGCACTTATTGCTTTGTCCTTGTAAATACTAAACACATCTGAACCATTTGTTAATGTTAACGTAATAGTATCTGCATTTCCACTATCTTCTGAAACTAATATAGAAGTCACAAACGTATCCATTAAACTAGGACAAGTATATAAAATCGTTGCATCAGTTGTTGTTAAATCTAATTTAGCATTTTTATATCTGGATGTTCTTAGTACATTAGCCATAGATTATCCTCTATTAATAAGAATTTTCTAAAACACAATCAAATTGCATCGTATAAAATACATTATTTTCATGTCTTTTCCAATTATCTTCGTTTATTAATGCTTGACACTCTTCAAAAGTAAAAGCGTTTTTCATTACATATTGATTACCCGTATACTCCCAATGAGTTCCATTGTATCCCCAAACACTAATTAATAACAAATAAATTTTTATCATGACAATTCAAAATGAGGTCCATCAATAAAAGGTCTTCTTCCTTGACTACGTCTTAGATCAATATATTGATTCATCACCTCATCCATGTTGTGATTTGTATCTGCTATATTATTTACATGCCAAGCTGCACCCCAACGTACACTTACATTCTCAAGCTTTGCAGCTTCCTTCATGGCATCTGCTATATCATCATAGAGATTTAGCTCCCATGAAGCCCTCCCTCCTACATAAGCCATTAAATCTACAGCTAATCCATCAATATGCTTAGATTTTAATGTTTGCGAAGCTCCTTTTTCAACTAAAGCTTTCTGTTCAGCTAAAGTTCTCAATCCACAAATTACTCCAAAATCTACTTTTGTTTCTTTTATAGCTCTTTTAACAACTTTAACAAGTTTACTGTTAACACCTTTTAATCTATCTTGGCTTTTTGTTGATAATTTAAATGTCATTACTTAATTCCTTTTTCTTTTGTATTTTCTAATCTACGTTGATCTTCTTTTTTCTTGCAAGGTATACAAACACTGTTTACTTTCCGAAATTTTTTCGTTTTATATGTATAAACGTCAAATATTTTAAGCTCTTGTTTACAAATAGGACATGTAGGAGGCATTTAACATTTAAGATTTAGATGTTAGTGTCACAAAACGTCCTCTTCTCCCTTTATTTTCTTGTCTTTGACCTCTAAATGACATTCCACCACCATAAAACATTCCTGTTTTACGATAATCTTTCATCATTCCACCTTTATTCATTGATAATCCAGTTGTTGGGTTAATTCTTTTGTTTTCACCCATCATCATTCCTCCCATATTCGCTTTTTTTGAAGCTTTTTTTGTTTTTTTAGAAGGTTTTTCCATTATTCCTACAGCAATTACAATCTCTGCTGATGCTTTTTTTGAGTTAGAATCGGATTTACGTTTCATCTTTTAGTTTCTCCTTATTCGGTAAGTATACATCTACATGACAATCACATTTTGGACAACTTAAATTTGTTAATTCAGTGTAATAAGTACTTTCTTTTTCATCAATCTTTTTTGTTCCTCCCCAAATTAACTCAGTTTTACAATGCCAACATTTCATTTTGTTAATCCTTTTTGCTTTTCATATGTTCTCAATCCACCAATTCCGAGCATCCCTCCTAACACAGGTAAAAGTGTAGACATATCAAACTCAGGTAACGGAGGTATTTCTGCACCACTAATAGCAACAGTAAATGTAATTAAAGGTTGTAATATGTAATGGTAAAAAAACGCCAACGCACATGTCCAACCGATTGCGGGCCGCCACGAGGATTTAAAAAAACTCGTTGATTGTGCTTCTGCTTTATTTATTTCTAATTGTCCGAGTAAAGCTTGTTGAGCATGTTTATCTGCCATCGTAGCTAATTCATGAGCCATCTTGGCTTTTTGATCTTTATCTACAATAACTTTATCTAATATTTCTGTAGCTGGGCCTATTAGTTGTCCTAGAATACTCATTTTATTTATCTTTTAAATTATATTGTTATTTAAACATCCCTGTTTTACGATAATCTTTGTTTTCTATTTTTGGTCTTTTAAGTGGCGGGGAAGCCTTTGCTATTGCTCCTGAGGGTTGGGGTCTTGCAAGAGGTTTCTTTAAATTTTTAAATTTATTTATATCTTTTTTAGAACTTTTTGCAGCCTCTTTTGCTTCGTTAATCGCTTGCCTTAACAAAGCGTCTATTCGACCTTCTTCTCGACCTTGTGACAAAGCCTCTTCTATTGCTTTTTTACTTTCATCTTTGAGAGTCATTTGTTCCAGAAGTTTGTCTCCTCCATATAAAATTCCAGCTCCACCGAGTGATTTTCGGATATTTGCCCGATATGTCCTCGTTCCTTTTTGCATTTTTTCAGCCTTTTTTTGTTCAGGAGTTCGTTTGGTTTTTAAATCTTTTAAATGCTTTTTCGCTTCTAAATAAGCGTCTTTACCAAACCTCTTTATTATTACTCGATTTTTTATTCCTGCTTGTATAAGTTTTGCTGCTACTTCAATGATCTTTAACGCCATTTATAGTTTCCTTTCCATTTGTTTAAATATTTAACACATTTCATCTTTATAAGAGGTTTCATTCTTTGTTTGTTTCGGAGATGAAGCTTTACTTCCATTTACATATAAACCAAACCATGCAGCTCCAGCTCCAACAACAACCGATACAAAACCAGCTTGAGCATTATTCGGATCTGGCAAATTCATAAACCAATTACATGTTTGATAAAATACAATCATATAAGCTAAAATTAATAATCGAGGGATAATTCTCCAAGAATCAAGTCTTTGAGGGGTGATCATAACTACAATAACCTCTTCTTCGATGGGGATCTAATACTTCTCTAGAACTCAAATAACCTTCTAAATACATTGATCGCTCCACATGATCTAATGAATACTGAATACCAGTATGCATCTTAATCGCTTTTTGTACATAAAATACTTCACTTCGAGGAATATGTATTTTTCTTAATGCTCCCATGTCCTCTTTAGCTAAAGCTTCATAAAATGTTTTTAAAATACGATTACATAAATCTAGTTTTATTATCTTATCTTTTACTGTCAATAAAATTGTTACCTGCTCTTACATTTAATGTAACATTTAATGTTTAGTATTTTATTTATTCTAAAATCTTTTTATATCTACATTTAATGTAACATTTAATGGTATTAATAAGAAGGTATATTTACGAATCAGTATATGTCAATAAATAAATTATTCAATCCATGTGTTTTATTTTAATGTGTTGTACATTTAACTCTATAATTGTGACAACTATGCAACACTTGTGATATCCATACAACAGTTAGCAAACTGGTTAACACCTAAAATACCTCATCTGTGTATTTATACATGTATATATAACGCTAGGACCCCCTATGGCCCCTGCACGCCGTGCTGTTGTTAGTGTGACATTTATGCAACATGCTAGGAATATTCAAAGTAAATACAATATATATTTAAATATTTTAGTTAACTGATTAGAAATCAGTAAACATTTTTTATTATAATTCTAGTTTATAGCTTAAAAGTTTTATCATTTTCTAACAATGAATTTAAAAAGTATACCTACTTATTTTATTGGGCGTTAAAACTTTAAAAGACATGCATGTATTATAAGCCCCATTGTTTGATACTTTGTTCAGTTCATTATTTGAAACAATGATTAATTACTTGTTTAAATATACGGTAATTAACTGTGACATATATGCAACACCTGGTGCTAACAGCTTTGTCGTTCGGCTTCAAAGCCGATGAAATTATTTTTTTTATTTATAAAATTAATTCTTGTATACTATGTCAATCTGATATAGAATAAATATATTATATTCGTATTGAATATATTAATTTTAATTTAAAAAAAGAAAGTGATTATAAAAATGGCAATGATTAATAATATAGATGTAACTGAAATTTTAGATGAAGTAATTGAAAATACTGATGATAATAATGTAGTTTATTTTCAAAATTTAATTAATAAATTAGAAATCAATAGATTACTTTTTAAGGATACTGATTTTTTAAAAGAGAATAGTCAAAAAGATAAATTTGATATTGAAAAGACTATGTTAGAGTCTATTTCTGCAACGTCAGTAACTGATGAGGAGAAATTAAAAAACAATGTAAAAGCAATGATTATAACCCACTTTGAAAACAATTCTAAAAAAACAGACAATTTAAAAGAATTGTTAAATTTTCAAGAAATATTATTCCAATTTTTAAAAGCAAATCATGATGTTATGTCAAAAGATAAAAAGAAAAAAGGCGTATTTATAGACTTTTTTCTTGAGATATTCAAAGAATATAAGGATGTTAAAAGAGAGTATGTAGTTAGAATGTTTAATTCTATTCAGTATAACTGTAGTGATGAAAATAAAACAATAATTAATATTATCATTAACAACGCTTTAAATAATAATCCTAAAAATTTTCCTAAAAGATTTACTAACTTAAATTCATTAAATCATCCTAGAAGTTTAGAAACTTGGATTAAACAAGTAAGAATTATTTTAGGAATTGATGAAGCAAACCCTAGTAAACCACGAGATACAAAAAGTGATTATGAAAAAGCCGTTGCAAGTTATGTGAAACATATAGAAACTTTGACAAGCAATGATAAAATTAAAAATATTCAAAACTTTATTAAGGAAGTAGGTATTTTAGATATGTTATATATTGACCCCAGTTTCGTTGATACAGTACAAAAAAAGTTCAGTAGTTCTGTATCAGTATCAAAGCAAGTTAATATGAAACAAATTAATAAGTATAATAAAGAAAAGAATAATTTTGAAGTAGTCAAAACTGATTCTTAAATTTTACTTAATAAATTAATCAATAAAATAGGCGTTTTAATTGCGCCTATTTTTTTTATATAAAAGGATTTTATAAAATGAATTTTCATGAATTATGGTTTTTTATTTTAAATGTTTTATCTATATTATTTATATTTAGT
>Ga0208919_1001615_pt1 | contig 12694 bp, 21 predicted proteins | sample 4_EtaG_FD_184076 | JGI IMG/M metagenome (GOLD analysis project Ga0208919, IMG submission 184076) | Marine viral communities from the Subarctic Pacific Ocean - 4_ETSP_OMZ_AT15127 metaG (SPAdes) (version 3) | ecosystem: Environmental > Aquatic > Marine > Oceanic | place: Pacific Ocean | collected...
AACTTCTTCAACTTCTTTTTCTTGTTGTGAAGCTTCAGCTATATTTTTAATGCCTTGTAAAGTAATCTTGCGTAGATTTGCTACACCTTCTATTTCAGAGCCTTTCCAAGTACCTCTCTCTACTGACACATCTAATATTTTTAGTACGTTTATAAAATAATTTTCTTCCATCATTTTACTCTATTGATTCTGTATCTGGATTCCAAGTTTTACCAACAGTCGCAAATTTTGCAAAATGATTATCTATTTCAGTTTGTGCTGCTGCTTGTGCTTGTTTTATGATTGTTTCATCCTTTTTTGTTCCAGTTGTTACAGATTTACTAATTACAAAAACATGATCTGAATCATCTGTAACTAATAAAGTTACAAAAGTTTTTGAAGCATCATCTGGATCAGTCTCGAACATATTTATGTTGTACTTTAAAGCCATGTTATTTTCTCCGTTTTATTAATTACCTAAAAATCTATTTATAGCCACACTATATCTTACTGTTGTACCTACTTTATTTTCTATAATCATACTAGCACCACTAGCATATATATTAGTTTGCCCATCTGTCCCCGAACTATTCACACCAAATCTACCCGCTGGATCGGCTAATTCAACAACATTTGTACCAGTTTCCATAAAAAATAACGCATGGTCATAAGTTACACCTAAAGAACTTCTGTTTTGTCCTATAGAAACTAATGCACCTGTGTTAGCTATATCTGTAAGCGAAAATATTGAGTTATCAGCTACTTCAAGATAACTATTAGTCCAAGCAATAGACTCAATTCCAGAACTAGATAAATATGTACCACCAGTTAATTGTAATTCACCATTATTGAGGATTGACATTTTGGTAGCTAATGTACCAGCGTTCGCAGTATTAAAATCTAATGCTCCATAAGCATCACTACCACCAGCATTTTGTCTTCCAGATATTGCTGCTATCGTTCCTTGTCCAGATTTAAAAAACATATTCATTCTGGAAGGATTAGCGTCTACTGAACTTTCTAAAGTTAATAATGAATGAGTTGTCGAATTTGTGCTCCCAGAAGAATTTACACCACCACCAAAAACAGCTAAACCACCACCAGACATATCAAGCGTAAGAGCTGTAACGTCACTTGAGCCATCTATGCCTTTGAAAATAATATCTTTATCAGCAACTTTTGATTCTATGTTCATGTTGCTACTGCCCATGCTTATGACACCCACCTCAGTACCAGCATCTAAAAATGCTACTTCTCCACCATCTGCATCTAGCTTAATAGTTCCAGCTACATCTAAAGTTAAATTGCCACTAGATAAGTCAATCTCTGTGCCATCTATAGTTATATTATCAACAATTACACCCGCATTTGCTGTAACTGTGCTGTTAAATGAAGCCGCACCAGCAGAAGACATATCAAGAGTTAAGGCTGTAAACTCTGAACTATTATCATTTCCCATAAAGGTCATATCGGCATCACTAGCCGTTGATTGTATTCTCATACCACCACTAACTTGTTTGATACGACCGAACTCTGTTCCATCATCTGAAAAAGTTATGTCTGAACCACCAGCATCAAAGACAATATCTCCAGCTACATCAAGTGTAAAATCACCACTTGATAAAGCTAGTGTAGTACCATCAAGTGTAAAGTTATCTACAACAACACCAGCGTTAGCAGTTACCACGCCAGTTACACCAAGAGTACCACCAATAGTTGCATCATCTGTTACTGTTAAATCGTCTTCAACTTTTAAATCTACTGTGTTCAAACTAGCAAAAGCATCCGTTACGGCAGCTCCAGATCCAGCACCATCTAAGTAAACAGCTTTTACATCACCTGCTGGTATGGTTACGTTAGCACCAGAGCCTTGTGAAATTATTATATTTTGTGACCCTGAAGTGCCGTTTTCAATAAAGTGCATCCTACTCATAGTGTTAGGTGCAATCGTTATCGTACAAGCCGAGTCTAGTGTACCTGTGTATTTAAGATACATAGCTCTACCAGGATCTGTAGATCCATCAGCTACAGTAGTAGTGTGAGTATCTGCGTTTGTAGTTATTGCCTCTGTACCAAAGCCTAGTGCTTCTCCAATCAACTCTAGATTGGTATTTGTACTTGTTCCCCAAGTTCCTGACTCATCACCAGTAGCTATTTCTTTAAGTCTTAAATCATTTACATAAGTAGCCATTTATATCTCCGTTCAATTGATTATATTACCTTTCTTCTGCATAGTTAAGCAACATCTTCCCAACCGGGAGTTTGAGTTTGATCTATGGTTGTAAAACTAGATGTTTGTGTATCTGTAATATCGCTATAATTAGGTGTTTGTGATTCATCTATAAGGCTCCAAACAAACGGTTTTCCAACTTCTCCTGTAGCTGATACGCCTGTTATAGATACTATTGATTTAGCTACAACTGTAGGTGATCCTACAGATCCTGTTGCAGACACACCATCTAGTGTAAATATTTCATTATGATGTACTGTTACAGAGCCTACAGCCCCTGTTGCACTAACGCCAGATACAGATACATTTGCTTCACCATCTACATCAACTGATACAGATCCTAATGTTCCTACAGCACTTGGACATACAGCTACTGCTTGTGCGTTTACGCCTACTCCAGATACAGCTCCAGTAGCAGATTGTCCAGTAGGCGTTACATTAGCCTCTGCATCTATAGAAGGTGTGCCTAAACCGCTTGTAGCAGATTGGCCAGATGGTGTGACATTAGCTTCAGCATCTACTGTTACAGATCCTAATGCGCTGGTCGCTGATTGTCCTGTAGGGCTTACGTTGGCTTCACAATCAAAAGTAGGTGTCCCTACTGCTCCAGTACCTACTTGTGAACTTGGTGTTACATTTGCTTTTGCAACAACGGTTAAAGAACCAACCGCACTTGTTGCAGCAAGTCCTGTAAGAGTAACAGGATTAGGTTCTCCCCACGTATCGGAACCCCAGGTTCCACGACCCCAGCCTGTTATATTAGCCATAGGCTACTAAGCTATTCGTATAATAGCTGTACTTGCTGCTGCCGCAGGGAAAACTACTGTAAAGTCACCAGCTGTAGATGTTTTATCACCGCCAAAATCTATTGTGGCAACAGATTTATTACTGTCAGTTGAATTGTATATCATACAACCTCTAGCAGTTATGGTGGCTGTACCAAACGTCAAATCAGCAAAATCAGTAAAACCTGTAGTGCCGCTTGATGTTGGATCAACTCTTGTTAAATTTGCTCCGCCAGAAGTGTAGTTAGTTCCTGATGCTTGCCCGGTAGTAGTAAATGCAGTTGTAGTAGCACCTAAAGTAGCAGAGCTTGTATACAATGCTAATTTAAAAGTGTCTCCACCTGAGTTTTTAAAATTATGAACAGCTTCTAGCAGCTCTTTTTTAAAGCTGGTTGTTAATGTTGATGTGATAGCCATACTTATATCCTTTTTACAATTTGAGCTAAATCTTCTTCTCCAGCCTTTATAAGCTCTTGAATCAAACTAGCCTTATAGGATTTTATAGCATTTTTTATGTAAATCAAACAGACTTGTTTTATCTGCTCCTCATATGCTTTTGCTTGTGCTTTTATGTGTGGCTCTAATTCCTCAGAACTACCAACTATTTTTTCAGTTAAACGTTCTGCCCAGAACTCTGGAGGATGGCCGCCAAAGTTAGATGTTTTAGTTTCTATCACACCTAAACTTGGAACTGCTGTAGGAGTTAATTCATCTACCATTCTTTTGGCTCTGGTGGTTTTAAGTGACTATCGTTTCTATCTATAAGAATAGGTTTTTGTTCTTGTACTTCTTCTTGTAGCTCCATAGCTTCGCTTTTTTTCATAGATGTCATAAAACCTTTTCCATCTGACATAATTATCAAAGGATCCTGGAGTCTGTGGTAGCCATATAACTTTTCTTGTGCAAGAACATTGGTGTCTAACAAACCACTAGATGATGCAACTTCAATTTGAACTCCAAGGTGCATAGCTTTAGATAGCCAAAACTCTACACAGCCTCTACCAGCTTCTGCAAAGTGCAGATTACCTTTGTAACTAAAATCTATTCCAAATAGTTTAATTGTTGATACTTTGTTCCATAACCCAAAAGCTATTGCGTAAGCAACTGTGTTATTTAAGTAACAACAATTAAATTCTTTTAATATTTCATTAATTGGATACTCAATTAAGTTATTGCATCTATCATCTAATTCACAGGTGTAGATAGGTTTATCATCATTTAATAAAACTTCTATCATTCCATCTGTTTGACCCCCTGCATCATCTGTATCTAAGAATCTACTAACCGGGTCCATCATGAAAGTTCTGTCGTGAAATATTACAGATCCCACTGCATTGATAGCCCACACTTCATCAAATTTTGCTCCGTGTGATTTAGCTAAATTGTAATCTAGCCAACTTTCTCCTAGCCCTACAATAGCTATGCTTTTGCCTTCTAAGCTTTCAATTCTCTCCATATCTCTCTCCTTATGTTGTTTCGCTTCTTAATGAATCGTATCTATATTCGTCTCTTCTTCCTCTGGCTTCAGCCATATTTTTTAATCTTTGAATTTCTTGACCAAATCTAGTTTCATAAACAACTTGCATCTCTGGTTCACTTTTCATAAACGTAGATGCTTCTATTAATGAACCATAAAGTAATGCGTTACGAGCATTATTAGACATCCAAGTGCCTGTTGTTTGTGAAGTTAAACTAGTTGGTTTATATAAGTAATGTAACTCAACAGTATAATTTTGATCTGGAACAGGTGAAACTATTAAAGTAGAACCGTTATCGCTTGCAGTAGATAAATCTTTATCAAAGTCTGCGTAATACAAAGGTCTTCCTCTTTCTGAACTATCAACTGCATCATTAGAATATTCACGCATAAAGCTAGTGTGTTTCTTATCTAGATAGTGATAGTCATTGTTACTGTCTATGACAGCTAAAGAAAAACTAAGTTTAAAATCTGTAGGAGCTGTGAGGTAAGTATTACCAGCTGTTAAAGCACCTGTTACATTCTTTCTAAAATAATCAAATTCAATTAACTCTGCAATTCTTTCTTCAGTGTTGATGATCATATCGTTTAACGTATTAACGAAAGTTGTTTCATCGTTTTCTGTGTAATTCTGTATTAATGTTTTTAATTCAGTTAACGTCATGTCGTGATTGTAACCTCCCCAACTGAGCCTGTCATTTTATCTACAACAAAATTTGATCCAACAATATTTGGATCCATAGAGTTGCCTTTTTCAATGTCAGTATAAACCACAACAACAAATCCTTCACCTACGCCAACGTCTTGGCTTGGTCTAGGCTTATAAAGAGCTTCAGGATCTATTACGTGAGGTAGTGGTTCTAACTGAGGATGTTTTGGTTCAAAGCATGTAGGACAAGTTTTCAGTCCATTCCATTCTTCTTTTAACTGATTAAGTTTGTATTCAAAGCCACATCTATCGCAGATAGCTTTTGCACGTTTACCAACTGCATACGCCATATTTATGCAAAGGATTTATATCCAATTTTAAAAGAAGCCCTGTCTTCATCTTGGCTCATAGCTCTTTCAAATTCTTCTTCATACATTTGTTTTAAAAGAACCGCTCTATCCGGGGCTTTCTTTATGGCTATGTAATATGCAAGTCCAGCAGCAAAACAAGGATAAAATCTAAATGGCATATCCATAGTATTAGTTCCTTTGTCAGCATCGTCCATTCTTACTATTTTGTTAAAAACTAATACGTCTGTACTGTTTTCAGGAGAAGGCCATATCTTTAATACAGGAGTACTTAATTTATCTAGAAAGAACTGAGACGGTCTAGATTTAGTTGATTTGGTTGGAATGTTTAAATATTCGCTTCTGCTAATTCTAGACATCTGTAAATCTAGATCAGTTCCATTTGTATTTCGTCTTATAGAACAATCTAATATATCAACTATGTTAGCGTTTAAAGTGTAATCAGTTTGTCCTTCAGTAACTGTTTGAGTTGCTTGCTCTACAGTCCATTGATTTAAACCTCTATTAGCCCATTCAGCTAACATAAGGTTTATAGATCTCTTTGCTGTTTTTAGATCGTATCCTGTTCTAAGTTCTAATCCACATCTTTCAAATGCTTCTTCTACAAACTCAGCTACATTAGGTTCAAAATCTGTACTACCTGAAAGTGCCATTATTCGTCCTCTGCATATAGATTATCAAAAATTCTGTTTATATCCAACGTGTAGTCTAAATCAGACTTTGAATAATGTATATGAGCAGATGGTTTAAAATCTGGTGCACCTGTACCTGTTTCAAACCAAGCCGGGTGTGTAACCCTAACTCTGTTATTTGGAAGTGCAACTATGTTACCTGTCCAGGGTCCAGCATCTAACAACTCCATAACGTGACTTTGTTTGTGTTGAGCTGGATCATCAGCTATTTCATTCTCTGCATAATCAACAGTAAACATATATTTAGCTGGATAAAAATTACCATCAATCTTTGCCATCCAAGGACAAGGTGTTGCCCTATCTATAACATAAACAGCGTGATGATGAGACGAACAATCCCAAGGTTGAGCATCGTGAACTGCCATCGGTTCAGGCCATTCTTCAAAAGGAGTATCACCTACTAGAGCGGTAATAGGCATTCTTGCCCACATTGCTCCACCATGTACTGTGTCTTCTTCTTCTCCTTCAGCTTCTATGCCTGTAAATATCAACTGAAAACTTAAACAACGACACGGCATTGTCGTAACTGCAACTGCCATAGCATGTAAAAATTCTCCGTGATATTTTTCGTGGTTGTGCGTGTACTCTCTCCTAACCCAACATTTAAAATGTGGGATATTACTTTGCAAATATGCCACTTTATTTTACTCTTCCTCCCTTCTTATAACCTTTAGATTTCATCATTCCGCCTTTTTTGTACCCCTTGGATTTCATCATTCCACCCTTCTTGTACCCTTTAGACTTCATCATGCCACCTTTTTTGTAGCCTTTTGACTTCATCATTCCGCCCTTCTTCATGCCTTTGGATTTCATCATGCCACCCATAGCCATGCCTTTGGACTTCATTTTTCCGCCACTACTGTAGCCTTTCGTTTTTTTATACATATTTACTCCTAAGAATATTTAGTTCTTTTTCTTCTATCGGACATAACTTTACCACATCCTCTAGCGATTCTTCTTACCTCTCCACCTTTTTTTAATTTGACTTTAGCTTTCTTTGTATTAGCTACAACAGTCTTGCCTTTTCGCCCGGCTGCTTTCTTTTTGCGAGCCGTATCAGCTCTTTCTGATTTTGATAAACTTTCTGCTTTTGCCCTAGGTAAGCACCTATCTGGATTCTTTTTGTCTTTACTTGTGCCACATGGTCCTTTGATAGAACCGTCTGTGCCTATCCTAACCCAGTCTTGGGTAAGCCATTCTTTTAGTTGTCCCATTACCTAAGTCTTTCTCTCATTACAATGCCTTGGCCTTTTATGTTAACCAAGCCACCTCTTTTCATTTTCTTCTTCTTTGATCCTTTTGCATAGTTTGGATCTTTGCAATACTTTGACGCTGCCATATTTGCATAGGCAGAAGGATATGTATCAAAAGTACGTTTTGCCCAAGCTTTTCCTTTTGGGCATATTTTTCCACCACTTTTTGCTTTAGCCATTTAACACTTCCACCTTCTTCTTGCTTGTCTAATTCGTGAATTAGGGTTGTTCCTAGTTTTAGCAGAACTGCGTTTTAACTGTCCTAGAGATCTAGCACAATAAGACTTACGTCTTTTATCTGATTTACTGCCTTTTTTAACTTTGCCTGTTACAGCAGTTTTTAGTTTAGATCCTGGATTAGCTTTCCTATACGCACGAACACCTTTTTTAGTCATACCAGCCCCACTTTTCGTGGGGCGGTAATTAGCATTTTTACCTTTGGTAGTCCTGCGTATAGGTTTAGCTCTCCTCCGGGTAGCCATTTATCAATAGTTTTTGTTTAATACAAGAATTATTGAATAGGCATCTCCACTAGAGTGGCCAACAGTTGTGAAATCAATATCACCAGTGACTCCTGATCCAGCGTTATTTGGTATACCGCTAAATCTATCATCGTAATATTCATCTCCTGTACTGTCGGCTGGCAACGGAATTGCTAAAACGTTGGCAGAAGCGTCAAACTCTATGTCAACACCCATACCTCTAGTTGCCCAATAAATCCTTGCAATGGAAACTGTAGTGCAAGCTCTTCCTTTACTGTCAGCACTTAAAGCGGAAACATCTACTTTTTTAACAGATGATTCGCCTGTACCGTCAGATTCATTGGTAAACTTTAAAATAGCAACTCTTTCACCATCCTGAATAGTTTGGGAAGTTACTGTATCAGCCATTATTTACTCCCTATTAAGCGTCAGCAAATGGTGTTACTAAAGTTCCTGAACCTAGTGTAATACCTTCTACTGCATACTTGGCAGAAGCCATAGCAGTTACTTTAATAATACTACCGACCAAACCACCTTTAGTAGTTCCATTCAAAGTGATTACATCGTTAGATGCACCAGATATGAAAGTTTTACCTGTAGCATTATTTACACCTGTGTAAAGGCCACCAACAAACTTATCTGTTCCATCAGTTTTAATATCCATATCCGTGGCTGCTGTTTCTACAACAAAGAAGAAACTTGCACCTAGGTTGTTAGTTTGATTAGGATCTTCATCACTACCTGGTGCTGTAGCTACTATAGTTGGTAGTGTGAACTTACCATCAGCATCATTACATGTAAGAATTTTACCTGCGTGTGCTGCTACTGTAAGTGTAGTATCGGCTGTTAAGCTGACTACTGCTGCATTACCTGCTGAAATAAAACCAGATAAAGATTTAACTGGTCCTGAAAATGTCGATTTTGCCATAATTTCCTCCTTTGGAAATAAGTTCTATAGTCTCGGCTTGTCTGCTAGGTCAGTCCATAGAACAGTTTATTATCCTAGTCTTTTTGATTGTATACTAGATATTAGTAAAAATGAAATAAAAAAAAGGGAGCCGAAGCTCCCTTTCTTTTTAAAGAACTTACGCCCCTTGAGATGCAAACACTGCTCTTGGATTCGAGAATCCAAATGAGTATCTTTCTCTAGCTTTGAATCTGACGTTGCCAGTATCAAAGTCACCTTCCATAGAAGTTGAAAGAGGTGATCTCTCAAAGTGTTTAAATCCGTCTGGACAATCAGTTAACAAGAACCACGCATCGTTATCTGTTAAGAAGTGGTTAACTGAATAACCTTCAGGGACCATGCCCATATTCCTAATAGCATTGATGTCGTTGTCAGAAGTATTAACTCTGCCCGGAGTATTAAGTAATCTATCAGCCACAAATTGTAATTGTGGTGGAACGATTAGCTTTCTACCCTGTAGAGCAAGAATCATGCTTTTATCATCAGTAAACGTTGATACTGAGATTAAAGCGTCTTCTAACGAAGTCTCATTCAAGTCAGTGTAAGTGCTTGGTCTGTTTGAGAATGTTCCTCCACCAGCTAAAGGGTGAGATGTGTTTACTAATGAAACACCGTCTCCGCCTGTAAAGCTAGATGAGAAAGCATTGTTCAATACAGCAGCAGCTTTTACTTGCTTAGTATGAGCCATAGATCTCGCTAACGCCTTGGTGTATCTAGCACCTAGACGGTCATAAAGATTGTCTTCTATTGCTTCTTCAGTAAGAGCAAACGCTAAAGCTATGGTTTCGTGTGAATACCTAGCAGTGAAACCTTCGGAAGCTGAATCAAATTCAACAGCATTTCCTTCTGCTTTCACTTTGGCATTACCAAAACCAACGATCAATGTTTCTTCTTCAAAAGCTCTGTCCGAAGACTCAGTTTCAAAGATTTCAGCATGTTCGTTTTCGTAGCGGTCATACTCCATTCCAAACAAAGCATTTAGCCCTGGTTCTAGCTCTTTAGCTAGTTGTGATCGATTAATCGCCATTACTAAACTCCTGCGGTTTGAGCGTAAAAGTGCTCGTTAATTTTAACAATCATGTTGACGTTTGTAGAAAGGCTTCCTGTTCCTAGAGCGTTATTCTCTGGATCATTGGAAAAACCAACAATTCTACACTGAGCTGTACCTGTAGCCATAGTGCCACTAAGATCTACATTAGATCTACCAGTGGTTGTACTACCAGCAGCGTAAACAATGTCAGCGTTTAAACCGACAACTGTTTGTGTAACACTACCCGTAGCAGCACTTTGAACTTCAAATAAAGCATCAGGATCGTCAACTACGAAAGCAACTGCGTCTGATGTAACAGTACCATTAGGGAAATAAGGTGAAAATTGCACCTCTCCCGCTGAATCAGTGTACTGACATCCCTGAAAGACTCCTAGTAATAAATCGCCAGCAGCAGCGACAGCTATGCCGCCTGTGTTAACCATTTTTACTGGGTCGCCTGTAAAGATACTTCCGGTCGTACCTGAAAGAATTCTATACTCAGTAGTACCAGTGCTGTTAGCACCGCTTCCAAGTTTTCCTACAGGTCTTAAACCGAATTTAGCATTTGTATTTGCCATAATAGTTTCCTAGTTAATGTTTATTATAGAGGTAGTAATTAATTACTTCCTCCTCCAAAAGTAACCTTTGATGACATTTTACTTGAAATTGGCATCGCAGGATTCTCTTCACGCATTAGGTCGTTCTCTACAGCAGTCATTTGGTTTTGAGTTTGTTGTTCAAAAAATTCATTTCTTTGATCTGCGATTTCTTTATCAATTTTGCACAGTATCAACCCACCCACACCTATAACTCCAGCATGCCGACCATCATCGACTGTAGGCAAATCATGATAACCTTGAATTTCTTCAGGCTTAACCGGGACGAATCCTTCACGAAATCTTTTTGAAACATTCGTTTTGTCATCTTGTCCTAGTACAGATTCTCTAACCCAATGATATTTGATACCTTGAGATTCAGCTTGTTGTATAACTTCATCTGGCAGTTCTAAAGCAGAAGGCATTCTCCAGACTTTTGGTCTTTCGTCCTTTGCTCTAGTTTCAGAACTTCTTGAAGTCCTGACATCTTCATCTTGAACTATTGTTTCTGTTTCTTTATTTTTTGTCATGATCTTTCTAACCTCGCTTTTTGTATTGCGTAATCTTTAAATGACACTCCAAGCTTTTTAGCTAATGCTTGTTCGCTCGGTGTCAACTCGATACGATTTTGTTTGCGTCCTGTCGATGTATTGCGTGTTGCTGAAGCGACTGTCTGGACGGGTTTTTTGTCCGCTTCCACGTTAAATTTATGAGGCAACTCTTGTCGCACTCTGTTATTTAATTCACTATAGTACTCATCAGACTCAAGGTCAAACCCTTCATTCTCTAATTGATTATGAACTGCAAAGGCAACTGAAGTTGCAACCTGGTCTTTTCCAAACCAAGTATTCTTTTGTGCCCACTCTCTAGCTCTGTCTGATGGATCTTCATACTCCTGAACTGGTTGTTGTTGTTCAAGATAATCTGGTTGATTTTTAACTTGTTCGTTATAGGCTGCTTCTTGTTCTTCATATCTTTTCTGGTCTTGCCTATATTGTTCAAGTCTAGCTTTGTCTGAGGTAGCCATTGTTAAAGCCTCAGTAGCTGTAGCTATTGCTTCAGGATCCTGGGACTCAGTGGCTTGTTTTAAGGCTTGTCTTGCCAAAGTTATTTGAGATTCAACACGATTCGTAAATTCATCTCCATAACTATTTTGAAAAGACTTTTGAGATTGCCTTAATTGCTCATTCTGATCTTTTAACTCTTTAGCATATTGAACGGCCATCAACTCTCTTCTTTGAAACTCTTTGGCTTGTGCTACTGCTTTGTTAATTCTGTTCTGTGCAAGAGTGGCTCTTTTTTCTATATCTGATTGATCTTTAGCCTTCTCTTCGACTTGAGGAGAAACTTCAAAGTCTTCTTTGATTTCATCCTCAGTTACAGGGGTAACTTCCTTGTTTTGATCTAAATCAATGTTTACAGACTCTTCTTGAACCTCATCCTCTACTCTCCTATGTTCAGGGACTGCGGCTTTCTCTATTTTTTCGTCTGTAATTTCTACATCGATGGTTTCTAATTCTTCAATGTTTTGTGCTTCTTCTGCCATTATTTGCTCCTATAAAGATTTAATATCGTCCGGGTTTAAGATGGTTGCTATCACTTCATCATCATTAATGATTCTAACTTCGTGATCGTCTTCCAATCTGAATCTAGTTCCAGCGTATCTACCTATCAGTATCCAATCTCCTTTTTTACACCAAGGGTCGTCACCAAATTTATTTTGGTTTTGATAAGCTAGGGGTCCAACTTTTAACACGTAGCAAATGACTGTAGACAAAGCTTCTCTGTCTACTGTTTCTTTTACTAATTGGATTCCAGCTTCTGTAACTCCTTTTCCCTTATAGGGTAAAACCAACAAACGCCACCCTGATGGGCTTGGCATTCTGTCTAGTAGGGATTTATTTAGTAGCTCTGGATCAAGAACTCTTTCTTCTTGTGTTACAAAAGCTTTGTCTAGTTCTGAAGATTCTTCTAGATCGTCTTTTGCAATGTTTTCTTTATATTCTTCAAATTTTGTTTTTGCGACTTTTTCATTCATCGATTTTATCCATATGCAGCGTTTCTCTTAAATCTTCTCTGAGAGAGCGAATCGCTGATAACTCCCCCATTAGGTATTTGTAATCCTCCATGGATTTTATATTGCCACTCGCAATTATGTCAACTGCGTTCTGTTCTCTTTGGTCTAA
>Ga0208919_1001617_pt1 | contig 12686 bp, 13 predicted proteins | sample 4_EtaG_FD_184076 | JGI IMG/M metagenome (GOLD analysis project Ga0208919, IMG submission 184076) | Marine viral communities from the Subarctic Pacific Ocean - 4_ETSP_OMZ_AT15127 metaG (SPAdes) (version 3) | ecosystem: Environmental > Aquatic > Marine > Oceanic | place: Pacific Ocean | collected...
CGCGATCAGGAAACACTTTGTTTTCATCGCTCTTAAATCAAAATCCAGATATCGTTGTTACGGCTAATAGTATTACGCTTGAAATTATGAAAGATTTATTCTTATTAAAGAAAACCGATACCTTTCAAAATTTTCCGGACGAACAATCTTTAGATAATGTGATGGATGAAGTATACAATCTTTATTATAAAAATTGGAACTATCAAGTTATTATAGACCGAGGTCCTGTGTGTACACCGGGCAATCTAAAGATTATGCAAAAACATTTTAAACAACCTATTCGCTGTGTTGTTCTTTTAAGAGACGTACTTGATGTCTTAGCTTCCTATATTCAATGGTTTGAAACAGAACCTACAAGTTTTTTAAATAAGTTTAAAACCTTAGATGAAAAATTAACTTTTATTATGAAACAAGATGGAGCGGTAGCCAAAGAACTTATGTCCATTCAATATCTACTCCAACATCCTGAGATGGCTGTCTTTATTAAGTACGAGGATTTAGTTAGTAATCCTGAAAAAGAATTAAGAAAAGTATACACCTTTTTAAACCTGCCTTATTTTTCACATAAGTTTAAGGATCTAGATCAAATCACCGTAAATGGTTTACAATATAATGATAGCATTTTTGGTAAAAATATGCATACTCTTAGAACTGATAAAATTATGAAAGTAGAAAATCAATACAAAAAATTAATTCCTCAACAATTTATTAAAGCCTATGGTCATATCCGATTCTAGTCTATCGAATATTAAATTTACTCCTACGTTTTTAGGACAACGTATTAATACGTATGAAGTTCCTTTGGATGTTTGGTTAACGCTTAATCATATTTATGAAACCCAGGCTGCTTCTTTACCTATCGCTACCAATCAATTAGTAGGTAAAATTAAAAAAGAATATTCTGTATTTAATGCCTATAAAACAACCAAAATGAAAAAGCATAATGTCCTTCCACCCTATGTTTTACAATGGTTTGAAATGATCTTTGTTCATTATTTAAAAGTTCATGGTTTTATTTTTAAAGAGACCCACCTCAATTCAATATGGATTAATGAAATGGATCCTCATGAATATAATCCTATCCATACTCATCAAGGAAGATTATTTACAGGACTGTCTTCAGTCATGATGCTTAAAATTCCTCAAGATATGGGACCTGAAATTGTACGTGATGAACAGCCTAGTCGAGGTACTCTTCAGCTTTTAGGAAATTCTTCTGGAGATTTTTGTAAAACAGATTTTGCTCCTACCTTAAGAGAACGAAGCTTTCATGTTTTTCCTTATGATATGAGACACTGTGTTTATCCTCATAATAATCCTACTGCGGTACGTCGAACTTTAGCCGCTAATATGGATGTAGATTATGATCCTGTAAAATCAAGACAAGAGCTAGGACTAATATGAAATATACAACGCCCATGTGGCAAAGTTATATAGCTCAAACTACCAATGCAATGTTTACTCCTGAACAATGTAATCTTATTATTAATAAAGGAATGAGCTTAAAACAGGAAGTAGCTTCCGTTGGTTTTGGAGCCGAAGAAGGAGGAGTGAATGATCCTAATAAAAGAATTACTTCTATTAGTTGGATTCCTTTTAAAGACATGCCGGAGATGTATGCCGAAATTGAAGCGACCATGTTAAAAGCTAATAATAATCATTTTGGTTTTAATGGTATGTGTTTACAAGAACCCGGTCAATTTACTTATTATCGTACTGGCGGTTTTTATAAATGGCATATGGATAATGATATTCTTGGAGCCACTCAAGGGCCTGTGAGAAAAATATCCATGACCCTTTTACTGTCAGACCCTTCTACCTTTGAAGGTGGAGAATTAGAATTTATGGATGAAGGAAAACAGTTTAAACTTAAACAAGGGCATGCGGTCTTTTTTGCTAGTTGGTTACAACATCGAGTTAAACCGGTTACACAAGGAGAACGTAAATCTTTAGTGATGTGGTTTGGAGGACCTGCTTTTAAATGACCCTTCATATTCATCAAGAAACTTTTTTTCCTACTTCGATTTATATTCATGATGTCCCTAATCCAGAAGTTATGAATCAAGAGCTAGAAAAAAATATTTTAAAGTGGCAACAAGAGAATCCCAAAGGGGTAAAAAAAACTAATTATGGGGGATGGCATAGCCCCACAACGATGCACAATAAACCTGAGTATCAACAACTCATGGCGATATTATTTAACATGGTGCAAGAGATATTTAAAAAAGAACAATTAGAACCAAGTGTTTCAATGGGAAATATGTGGGCTAATATTAATCCACCGGGCGCTTATAATAAATCTCATAATCATGCGAATGCTCTTTTTTCAGGAGTCTATTATGTTAAAGTGCCTAACAATAAAGAAGCTACGAGTGGTTATTTAGAATTATTTGAACCGAGACCGGGTCCATTGATTATCCGACCTAGACAAAATGACAAAGATTTACCTAACGTCTATTGGAAAAAAGTAAGTTATAATCCTGTCCAAGGAAGAATCATTGTGTTTCCTGCTTGGCTGTGGCATGAAGTACATACTAATAACACGAAGGAATCAAGGATTTCAGTATCCTTTAATTTTATACAACGATGAGTTTTAAAGAGAAAAAATATTCTGTGATGAAACAAGTCATCTCACCTGAGCTGGCTAATTTTGCTTTTAATTATTTTCTTTTAAAAAGAGAAGCCGTAGATTGGATGATGAAAAGTAACTATATCTCTAAGGTGACACCCGGTTTTGGAACTTGGGAAGATGACCAAGTTTGGGGAACCTTTTCTTGTTATGCCGATATATTTATGGAAACTCTGATGATGAAAGTACTTCCCGCTATGAAAGAAGAAACAGGCTTAAACCTTATTCCCTGTTATACTTATGCGAGAGCCTATAAAAAAGGAGATATTTTAAAAAGACATAAGGATAGACCTAGTTGTGAAATTTCTACTACCCTGGCTTTAGGAGGAAATCCTTGGCCTATATTTATAGACCCGACGGGAACGAATAACGTCATTAATGAAAAGAAAAACATCATAAAACCTGATGCTCCTCAAGGAGTTTCGATTACTTTAAACCCCGGTGATATGTTAGTCTATAGTGGTTGTGATCTAGAGCACTGGCGTGAACCCTTTGAAGGCGATGTATGTGTTCAAACCTTTCTTCATTATAATAATCTAGATGGTCCATTTGGTAATAAAAATCTCTATGATGGACGGCCTAAGCTAGGAATTCCTAAATAAGATGTGGTTGATATCCACAAAGATATAGTATATTTGTATCTTAAACGGATTTTTCTATGCTACATAAGATCAGATTAGAACCTGGATTAGATAAACAATCCTCAGATACAGGCGCAGAATTTAAATGGGTGAATGCAGATTACGCTCGTTTTCGTTATGGCTTTCCTGAAAAAGTCGGAGGATGGCAACAGCTTGTTAGCTCTAAACTTATAGGCGCGGGCCGTGATCAACATACCTGGGTCGATTTAGCCGGTAACCGATACGCAGCGATTGGGACCAATAAGTGTCTTTATATTTATTATGAAGGAGCGGTGTATGATATTACCCCTCTCGATACAGGACGTGAACAAGCGTCTGCAACCTTTACCTTTGATGGTACAACCACTTTTACAATTACAACGAGCACGGCTCACGGAGCTGAAGAAGGAGATATTATTTTACTCGATGCCGTTACGCTTCCAACAGGCACCGGCTTAACCGATTCAGATTTTGAAGATGCTTTATTTGAAGTAAAATCAGTTCCAAGTGCAACAACCATGACTTGTGAATTCACTAGTGCTGGTTCTTCAGCCAGTGGTGGAAGTACAACAGTTAAATTTTATTATGTCATTGGACCCATTAGTCAAGGTTATGGCTATGGATGGGGTACGAATACCTTTGGTGGTATTACTACACCTACAACTCAAACTACTTTAAATGGAGCTTTACTTAATGACACCTATGGAACCGGTGGATCAGGAACCGATATTGTTTTAACATCCGCTAGTGGGTTTAGTAGTTCAGGAACCATTCTAGTAGAAAGTGAACTGATTACTTATACGGGAATTACCAGTAATACTTTAAATGGAATTACCAGAGGGACTAACGGAACAGCGACCGCGGCTCACTCTAGTGGAACTATTACTTATGATGCCAGTGATTATGTAGGTTGGGGTAGTGCGAGCACGAGTTCTAATATTGTAATTGAACCAGGTCAATGGAGACTGATTAACTATGGTGAAAATTTAATCGCTTTAGTACATAATAAAAAAATATTTCAATGGGAACCTTCTATCCCTAATTTAGAAGTAAGAGCGGTAGCTGTAAGTGGAACTGAAGTTCCCACGGCTTCAAGAGATTTAGTTTTATCTACACCGGATCGTCACTTAGTATGCATAGGAACTGAGACCACATTACAAGACGCAGACACTCAAGATGATATGTTTGTGCGCTGGTCCAATCAAAACTCAACTACAGAATGGACTCCTACAGCAACTAACACTGCGGGTAGTCAAAGATTAACAGATGGATCTAAACTAATTGGTGGGATTGTAGGAAAGACCGCTGTTTATTTATGGTCGGATACTGCAATGTATACCATGAAGTTTATTGGACCTCCTTTAACATTTGGTTTCCAACAAGTAGGAACCAACTGTGGAATGTCCAGTCAACACTCGGCAGCTGAAGTAGATGGTATCGCTTATTGGATGGGACCTACAGGATTCTATCGATTCAATGGTGGTCGTGTAGAAATGATGTCTTGTTTGGTTGAGGATTATGTATTCGAAGATATTAATACAAGTGCCAATCAACAAATTCATGTAGCCGTCAACGCTCTCTTTGGAGAGATCACTTGGTTTTATCCTAGTGCTAATTCTGATTATGTAGATCGTTCGGTAACTTTTAATTATCTAGACTCTACACCGCAAAATCAAATCTGGACCGTATCTTCTTTAGCTCGTTCCACATGGACGATTGAAGGAGTCTTTAGTAAACCTTACGCCACTGAATATAAAAATGGTATTGCTCCTACTTATCCAACCGTCTTGGGTATTTCTAATGGAGCTAGTTATTATTGGGAACAAGAAAAAGGAACTGATGAAGTCTTTAGTGATGGTACAACCAATGCTATTGCAGGCTACGTTGAATCCGGAGATTATGATATTAGTCGAGAAGAAGGTCTTCAAGGTCAAGGCGAATATATGATGAGGATATCTAGAATCATTCCAGACTACGGAGCACAAACAGGAGATTCTAAAGTTTATTTAAACACCAAAGCATTTCCAAATAGCGCATCGGTCTCAACTTCTTATACAAGTACCACTGCAACCACACAAATTTTTACCCGTAAACGTGCTAGACAAATTGCCATCAAAGTAGGTAATGTAGGTACCGGTGAAAGCTGGAGAATGGGAACCTTTAGATTAGATATTCATGCAGGAGGCAGAAGATAATGGCAAAGATAGCAGAAGTTATAGCAGATATATTAGGACCTGAATTTAATAGAGAAAATGTTCAGAATCTTGCGGACAACGTAGGCTCGGTGGTTCAAAAATTAAATACCACTTACCAACAACAATTAACCGATGAGTACGAAGCCTTTACTTTATTCATGAGTTAAGGTAAATTAAGGAAAAGAAGAAATGGCAAATTCATATCGAAATTTTATTGACGTAGTAGCGACTACAAATATTAAGACTGTTTATACATGTCCAGCTGAAACTGTAGCTCTACTTAAATCTGTTTCTGTGTATAATGCTCACGCATCAGCGACGGCGGATTGGACTTTAACTTTATATGATTCAAGTGCCACAACTAATGTGGTGTATGCTAAAGCAGCTAGTACTGCAGCGGCAGGTAAAGTAGAATTTTTAAAAGGGGATACTAGTACAGTGTTAGTTTTAGAAGAGAGTGATGCACTCAAATTTACAACTACCGTAACCAATGCTAATGTATCTATTAGTGTGATGCAACAGGATAGAACATAATGTCATTTAAAGAAAAAGGAAAAATTATTGGCCACGTTACTATTGATGGGGAACTTGTTCCCAAATATCGAGGTGATACGGAAATTACTTTAACGAATACAAAAACAGGGAAGGAATATACTTCAGATAAAGAAGCTAATGATGATGTTGCTAACCCTGCAACCGATACAGTCAAGGAAGATATAAGGAGAGACGTTACCATTACCGTTCCAAAATTAGTGATAGGTAGTGCCACGTTGAAAAAATAATGGAGCCACGAGGTGGAACTGAATTACAATTGGCGGAACTTAGGAAAAGACTTCCTACTCATTATTGGGATAAGATTAATCTTACTCTCTCTGTTCCTGAAAAAGAACCTTTACAAAAAGGAAAGCTCAATATTTTATGGTTAAAAAATTCTTATGATCAACCCAACGTTAACCCCTGGTTTTCAAAACCGGAGAACCATGTTAAATATGACTGGTATATTTTTAATTCTCATTGGAGTTTTGAAAAATATAGGCTTTATTTTAATGTGCCTACTTCTCGTTGCCGTGTCATTAAAAATGCACTCCCTACTATTAAGTGGAGACAAAAAACAAGATATAAAAAAGATCAACCTTTAAGATTAATTCATTGTTCAACACCCTGGAGAGGACTCAATGTTCTCTTAGCTGCGATGCATCATGTTAAACATGAAGACATTCAACTCGATGTTTATAGTTCAACCCAACTTTATGGAGACAAATTTAAAGAACTTAATGATAAAAATTATGAATCCCTTTACCAGCACGCACGTCAAATGGATAATGTAAATTATATTGGATACGTTTCTCACGATAAATTAATGGATGCCATGCAAGATAGTCATATCTTTGCTTATCCTTCGATCTGGGAAGAGACTTGTTGTATCTCGGCGTTAGAAGGGATGGCCGCAGGAGCTATTCCCGTCGTTACAAACTTTGGAGCTTTACCTGAGACCTGTGGAGACTATGGAATCTATGTTCCTTATGATACAGATCCTCAACGATTAGCTCAAGAGTACGCAGCCTATTTAAAATATATTAAAAAAATTTTACATACCGATGCTATGCACACTCAGATTGAAAATCAACGACAACATTTTATGCACTTTTATAATTGGGATTATCGAATTAAAGAATGGATAGCTTTTCTTGATAATGCTTTAGCGGCTAAAGGAATTAATAATGAAACCTAATGAAGGTGTTTTAACTTCTAAACGATTTAAACTTCATCCTCAAAATACCATTGAGGGACATGAGGTTTTAAAAGAGCCTGAGTTTGAGACCAAACCTAATACTTTATTTGTAGTCACTCCATGTATGGGAACTTTAATGTTATCTTATGTGAAGTCTGTCTTAGAACTTCAAAGTATTTGTTATCATAAAAATGTTTCTACTAAATTTCATATGGTTCAATCTTCTTTAGTTACTCAAGGAAGAAACTTATGTGTTCAAGCTTTTCTTAATTCTCATATGTCTCACATGTTATTTGTGGATTCCGACATTGAATTTGATGCTGCTTCTATTATAGACATGATGAAATTTGATAAGGATATTGTACTTACGCCCTACCCGATGAAAGTATTTGATTGGAATAAGGCTCGTAAAGTTTCTGTTCAATCAGGTAAACCCATTGAAGAATGTCCTCATTATTATTGTTTAGATTTCCCTGATGATAATAACATTGAATCGAAAAATGGATTAGTGGAGATTACTAAAGGTCCCGCAGGCTGTATGTTAATTAAAAGAACGGTATTTGAAAAGATGATTAAGGCTTATCCTAAGCTAAAAGTTAAACAAAAACAGCTGGTGAATGGGTTGATGGCAACCAGTGAAAATATATATAACTTCTTTGATACTGATTTTAACCCTGAAAGCGGTGAGTTTTTAGGGGAAGACTATGCCTTCTGTAAACGTTGGACCGACATCGGTGGTAAGATTTACGCCAATGTGGAGGCCTATATTACCCATCATGGTACCCATGGTTTTCGTGGAAGATTCATTGACGAAGGCAAAAAAGTAAAGTAAGTATATAAGATACAGGGATTTTCAGGATTTCCCTTCAACCTGCTTTCATACATTTACAAGGAATTTATATGGGATTATTTAAATCTATCGGAAACGTTGTCAAATCAGTAACCAAGCCACTCAAAAAGGTTATTAAAAGCCCCTTAGGAAGAGCGGCTTTATTAGGTGGTATAGGGTATTATGGTGGCCAAGCAGGAATGTTTGGAACAAACATTCAAAATCAAGGCTGGAAAAAATTTATAGGAAGTAAACTTCCGGCATGGGCATATACACCGGGAACTGAAGCTACTTCTTTAGGCTCAATTGTTCACGGCACGGGAAGTTATAAACCAGCGGTGGCTGCTAAAGGAGTTCTTCCAGCGATTGGAAAATTTGCTAAGAGCCCTGCAGGAATAGCTAGTATAGTAGGAGGAACGGCGTTAGCAGCAGGACCAAAATTTGAAGAAGAAATTGATATCGATGTAGATAGTACTGTGGGCGATGCAGACTATAGAAGATTAGCAGAATACTATGAACCGGAATGGGAAGAATGGTTATTGGATCAGGGCTACAGTGCAGAAGATGCAGCACGACTGGCTAACGAAAGAATATTTAGTTCTCAAGGTGGAAGAATAGGATTGCGTGTAGGTGGTGGCAAAGGTATGTCTGAAACTCAAGATACTGGAATGCCTGTTGGTGGCTCCGGTGCTAATTATGGCGCGCAAAGAGGAGATCATGGCCCGCGAAGAGGAGATCATCATCCGCCAGCAATGAGAGATGAGGGAATTTTAAGTAAGACAAGATCTAATTTGATTAAAGGCAGAGCCGAAAGAGAATTAATGAATCGAATGGGGTTAGCAAATCGAGGAAACCTATGGGGTATCCTTGGTAAAAAATCTCCAGATTTATGGGCTCGTCAAACCGGCAATCCTCATTTAGATTATACCGAAGAGGACATCAATAGGATCACACAAATTCAAGATTATTTTAATCAAGGACAAGGAAATTTTAATATTACTCAAGATCAATACTCTGATATTTTTCCTACAGATAAACCTCCCATCGATACCGGTGGTGGAGGAGAAGGACAACCTTACATCTGGCCTCCTAGAAATGTAGGAGGAGTATCATCAGCAGTGACTGAAAATGCAAAAGGCGATGGAGATTATTATGCATTTAAAGAATGGGAAGATTGGAATCAAGGACCTACCACTCCGATGTTTGGTGACGCCTATAGAGGAGTTTTATCAAGTAAAGGTGGAAGAATAGGATTGTATGCTGGCGGAATGGGTGCTATGAATCAAGGTATGAATCCAATGACAATGAATCAAGGAATAGGATCTATGAATGCTATGGGCATGGGCTCTCCTCGTAGTCAAATGATGGGTCAACAACAAGATCCACGTATGGGGAAAATGAATCAAATGCACAATATTAATCAAGGTATTCAATCCGTTAAACCTCCTACCCAGAGTGAAGACACAGAACTTATTCAACTCATTAAACTATTAACCTCTATGGGAATTCCTATGGAACAATTACGAGGACGAACTAAAGAAGAATTAGTTGAACTTGTGGTATCGGTTAAAGGAAAAATGGAAGGCGGACAAGACGTGAAAGAAACCGCAGAGGTTATTGAAGAAGAAGATATTAGAGAACAAAATCAGGCAGCTGGTGGTGGACTAATGAGAACCGGTTATGCAATGGGAACTTCTCAATTTGGACTGATGGGTAATGAACATCCAGTCATTCCATCTAAAGATGGACAACAATTAGATATGAGAGACAAAGGAGGCTATCAGCCTCATGGTAAAGCCGAGAAGCATGATGATGTTAGAGCTTTACTTGCACAAGGAGAATTTGTTATGACGTCCGATGCTGTAAAAGGCATGGGCGGAGGCGACCGAGAACTCGGCGCAAAGAAAATGTATGATTTAATGCACAACATGGAAGCGATGGCGTAATGGCTGAAACAACTACACAGATAACAAGACCAGCACCCTTTATAGAAACGTTAGGTAAAACGTTTGGTGAAGGTGTTGCAAGACTCGGTGCTAAACCGATTGATACTACAAAATTTCAACCAACGGTAGCTTACCAAGGCGCGTTAGGACAAGCTGGTCAACAGGCAGCGGCCAGTCAAGCAGGCTTAGGGAACTTAACTTTTGATGCAACGACAGGGGCAGTCACAGGAGTCGGAGCTGGCTCAGGCGTGGCAGGATACCAACCTTATTTAGATCAAGCCGCAGGTTTAAGAGGACCAGGAGCCGGAACAGGAACAGGATCTATTGCTTCTTACATGAGTCCTTATACGACGAATGTAATCGATGCCATGAAAGATCAAATGGCTGACGTTAAAGCACAACAAGATATTCAAAGAAATGCTCAGGCCGTAGGCGCAGGAGCTTTTGGTGGAGCAAGGCAAGGTGTTCAACAATCCGTAGCGGATACCGAATACAATCGAATGGTTGGACAGATGGTGGCTCAACAACAAGCAATGGCTTACCAACAAGGAGCTGGTGCAAGACAACAAGACTTACAAACGAATTTAGGAATAGCTCAATTGCAACCGCAATTAGCTCAACAAAATGTTCAAGGCATTATGGGTCTGGGCCAACAAGAACAACAATATAGACAAGCAATGGCTGACACTCTAGGTCAACAGCAACAGATGGCACTCTATGAACCGTATCAACGTTATGGATTCATGGGTGAACAGTTAACTGGATTGATGGGGGGTTACCCTGGTGGAACGAGGATGACTCAACAACCATCAGCAAGTCCAATGTCTCAAGCATTAGGAATGGGAATCGCTGGTGGTCTAGGTTATGCAGGCATGAAGAACTTAGGAATGTTTTAATGAAAAAACCACACGTACTAAATCGATCAATGTTTAATCGAGGCGGAATTTCTGCCTACGGGAGAGGTATAACTTCTAACTTAGTCACCGAAGAACAAAGACAAAAATTTAATTATGGTGGGAGAGTGAGAGCCGCAGAAGGACTTTTTACCGATTGGGGTCAAGGCCTTGGAAAAAATCCTTGGGGATGGCAAACATGGGATCCTGATATTTTTCTTACACCTGAACAAATAAAAGAAGAAGATACAACACAGTACTCCACTAACAGAGAGAGACAACTAGGAGTAATGGATCTTGAAGATCCCAAAGACTATCAAAACGATGCCATCATTGAGAATGCTAAAGTCATTGAGACAAATGATAAAGGCGATGTCATGACTGACTCAGACTGGATGGAATTACTAGGACCAACAGAAGAACAAAAGAAAAGAACTAAAGGTGAAGCTCAACTGGGCTTAGCCGCAGGAGCTCTTGATGTTTTTTCTCAACCGACGATCGCTAAAGGAATGAAAGCGGCTAGTCCTCACCTATTAAATTTAGGTAAGACAGCAACCGCGGATCAAAAAGCTAGAGACAAAGCTATCCTTCAAGGAAAAGTTTTATCTAAAGTTTATACGGACAGAGCAGGAGCAAAAGGTGCAGCTGATGTTGAAACTTTAAAAGCTAAAGCCAAGCTCATCAAAGAAGGTGATACTCCACGAAATCGTTATTTTGCTGGATTAGATTCTAAATTAGGGATGAAAAAATCTATGAGTGAAGCTTTAGGATATCCAATTCAAACTGTTAAAAAAGATAAGAAGACTGGTGCTCCAATTATACCTGCCGGCACTACTGAAGAAACAATCATGTGGGATACTGAATCAGGATTTATGATATTAAAAGATGGAAACTTAATGCCTGTTACAGAGACACAGATCTTTGGCATAGCGACATAGGAGGATAGATGCCTCGTACTTACGACCCCGCACAACTTTCATCCGCTGAAGAAAATAACGATCCAAGTATCATAGGATCCGTTGCAGCTGGAATAGCAACAGGACTTATTCGAATCCCTGAAGGTGCAGCATCTTTATTTGCTAGCATCTACGACATCACCAATGATACCGACACTGCTCAAGGCGTGGAAGAGTGGTTTGATAAAAACGTTTATAATAAATTAGGTGACATCGATGAGAAAGCAGAAGCCACTACCGCTGGAAAAATAACAGCAGCTCTCGTTAACATTGGTATCCCTGGAGGCTTAGCCTTTAGGTACGGAACCAAGTTAGCCAACACTGCAATTAAGAACACTAAAGCAGGAAAATATTTTACCCTTAATAATAAAACCTTAGCCGACGAGGCACAGAAGGCCATTGCATTAAATAAAAAAGGAAAGGTGGCTAAGTTTGGAGCCGGTGCAGTAACCGGTGGTGTAGCGGAAGGAGTTTTTGTTGGAGACGTAGAAGAGTTTGGAAGCATTGGAGATCTATTAGGAGGACCAACGGCACTCGATAGAGAATCCTCAACCGGAGGAAGAGACCAAGCCACAAGAGAAGTATTAAACAGAATTAAATTTGGAACAGAAGGTGCGTTGCTCACGGGAGTAATTGGAGGAACCGGTAATCTTATTAAGCGATTAGCAACCAGAGGAAAAGAATTAAAAACCAGTAGAAGTTTAACCGATAGAATTTTAAATAAATTTGCGTCAGGTTTTAGACCCAGAGGAGATCTACCCGAGCAATTCTTTTTAACTAAAGGAGAGCAGACAGGAAAACGTGCGGCTGATTTAAACAGAGCGGTACAACTCTCAAGAGCTGTGGATCGAGATGTAGATCGAATGTTTCCTGCAATGAAAAGAAT